>Ga0189291_100164_pt1 | contig 56410 bp, 48 predicted proteins | sample UW1redminimetaG_FD_130331 | JGI IMG/M metagenome (GOLD analysis project Ga0189291, IMG submission 130331) | Marine microbial communities from the Costa Rica Dome - UW179B-red mini metaG | ecosystem: Environmental > Aquatic > Marine > Oceanic > Photic zone | place: Costa Rica: the Eastern Pacific...
GACGGATATGTTCAGGTAAACGGAAAGACAGAAAAACCATCTTATAAAATGCTGCCGGGAGATGAAATATTCATCGAATTACCAAAAGCTCCGCCACCGGAAGCAGTTGCTGAAAAGTTAGACATCAATATTGTATATGAAGATGACGATATCATTCTGGTGAATAAAGAAGCGGGAATGGTAGTACATCCGGCGTACGCCAACTGGACAGGCACGCTGGTAAACGGGTTGATGTATCACGTGGATGAACTTGCAGAAAATGAAGATAATGATCTGCGACCGGGAATTGTGCATCGTTTGGATAAAGACACCAGCGGATTATTAGTTGTTGCTAAGAATGATGTGGCTCTTGCAAATCTTTCAGCTAAATTTGCCGAGAAAGATGTTGAAAGAACTTACTGGGCAATCGTTTGGGGAACACCAAAGGAGGAAGGTACCATAGAAGGAGATATTGGTCGCTCGAAGCATGATCGAAAACTCATGACAGTTTTGCCAGAAGGAAAAGGAAAGCACGCCGTCACTCATTGGAAAGTGCTTGAATATTTTGACTATCTGAGTTTGCTGGAAGTGAAGCTGGAAACCGGAAGAACTCATCAGATCCGGGTTCACTTAAATCATATTGGTCATAACGTATTTGGGGATAAAACCTACGGCGGAACTTCAGTTCGTTATGGCTCCAATACCGGATCACGAAAAGTGATGTTTCATAAACTGATTACAGGTTTAAACCGACAAGCATTGCACGCCAAAACTTTAGGGTTTATTCATCCATCCACAGAAGAGAAAGTAAGCTTTGATTCTGAGCTTCCAGAAGATTTCCAGCATGTACTTACGATGCTGAGAGAAAATTGTAAAGCCGAATATTGAGGAAGAATGAAGAACATCCAACATTGAACCGATGATTATAGAATAACAAATAATCAATATTGAATGAATAAGTGGTTTTCTTTGCGATGAGCATGGTTTTTCGACCAATTCAGCGAAAGAGTTCAATACAGTTTTTAATTTTGATAAGCTCCTGAAGAATATGTCAGTTCATAACTGTGTGTATATATTTCAAATACTATTCCAAATGGATCTTCAACGTAAACCATTTTGAATGGCTTTTCATCTGGGTAGTATTCCCGAATTGGCATTCGTTGTTTTCCTCCATGTTCAACAATTTTATTTGTTAAAGTTTCAATATCCGGGTCCTGGATACAAAAATGGAAAAGTCCTGTATTGAAAGGGTTGAAATCGGGAGCTTCTTTAATTCCATGAGGAAATGAAAATAATTCAATTCCAATTCCATCAGAAGTGGACATATGGGCAATTTCGAATTCCTTCCAATCATCTCCAAATACATCTATACACATTTGTCCAATAGCAGTATCTCCTTCCTTTTTAACTTTTGAAGGTGGCATTATAACATACCACCCCATCACGTCTGTATAAAACTCGACCGCTTTTCCAATATCAGGAACAGTAATTCCTATATGGGAAAAAGATTTTGGGTATTTAGTTTCTTTCATAATCTCTTGTATTAAGTATTATGCTATCAAAAATTAGTGGTAGTCTTTTCTGTATCGGATAATTTTTTCTTTTGATAGTATGTGATAAAATGAATTCAGATACAAGCAGAGAATATTGAATAACGAATAATCAATATTGTATGAAGAAGTAATGCTCTCCCTTACAAGAATGAACGTTGTAATTCTTAACATCCCTTTAGTCACTCTTTAGATGTGTTTCGGAGTGGTAAAGAAACTAATCTTTTGATATCACGACTTTTTTTTGAAAAAGAGACTCGTTATCAATACAACGGATCATATAATCTGCTACCGATTTTCTGCTGATCGTAAGTGATGGTTTGGGAGAGTTTTCAAATGTTTCTCTTACTTTTTGTTTTTTGAAATTAGTTAGTCCAGCCGGACGGACGATTATGTAGTTCAAATCAGATTCTTCCAAAAGTATTTCTTGCCGTTCATGATCTTTGTAAGCGAGTCCAACATTGCTGTAATCAATTACCCATCTAAACCAAAAGGGGACGTTAATTCTTGTTTCACGAACTCCCCAAGCAGAACAACTGATAACTTGCTTGATATCATAATTCGGAGCTAGAGAAATAATATTGGACATAACATCAGAGAGAAAAGTTTTGGGAGTTCTTAAACCCGACCATGGAAAGTCAGTTTTTCTGGAGATGTTTAGTACGTTAATAATATTCGTACAACCAAATATAGCTTTTTCAAGATCGGATTGATTACTTGGGATACCCACAAAAATTGTCATTTGAGAGTGAGATGTTACTTTTTTAGATGATCTTGCCAAACAATTAATTTCAAAACCTTTTTCTAAAGCATATTTTAGAACTAACTTTCCGGTTCTACCGGTTGCTCCCAACAGAAGTATCTTCATTATTTTGTTTTATAAAGTTGAGGAAATGTTTTCTGCATACTCCTTTAAGTTATTCAATATCGCTTGCCATCTTTTAGAATTTTAATCAGATGTATTTATTTTACTGCATAGATCGAAAAAAGATTTGAGATGAAAGGAAATGATAGTTTGTGATTATAAACATGTCTCCATTTTTTAAAGTTACATTCGGTTCACTTACTTCTTCAGGAAGGTTAGGTATTTTTATTTGCTTAGTTCTATTAATAGATAACTCATTATGGAGTTCTTCGAATTGATAAACATCGATTCCCATTGGAATATCTTGATGTGAATTTCCATGAGATACAAGAAAGTGAGACTCATTAATGAGTTGAAGATTATTAATATTTGCCGGAGTTTGAATTCCGGGACTTGGAAATTCCGGTTTTATAGAAATGGTAATTAATACTTCATAAGAGGTATCAATCTTAACCTTTTTAACAAAATTTCTATTTTCAAAAATATAAAAGTAAGGCATTCCGGCTATACAAACCAGAGTGAGCCTATCATTGAGCTTCAGTACTCTTGGTTTAAGAATAATAGTATTAGCCAAGGAAAGATCGTCTAAATAGGTAAGACCCAGGTCATTTAGTGATAAGGTCAGATAGCTAACTTTTTGTAGATTCTGAAAGGTTGAAATTGCCGCAATTTTTATTTCATTAGTCGGATTTTTTACAGATAATCGAGTATATAAAGGTATAAGCAGTTCATCTTTTTCAATATAAAATTGATAAGGTGTGCTAACTCCTATTGATTTAAGCCATGGGATTTTACTGTCTTCAGTTATGTTGTTATTGAGATCGCTGCAAACAAGACGAAGTTGATACCCAGTCAAACATACTTCGTTTTTTGCATAATTGAACCCAAAACCGGTTAATAGACCTATTTCTCCGGGACCTTTACCTTTTCGAATAAGCTGTGAATGTACTTGATAACTAGCTGAATCTATTACAGCCACTTTGTAATCACTGGCATCTTTTACTACAACTGGGATTCCATCATTTGTAAAGAATAAGATAGCTAGTTTCTCAAAAAACAAGTCTTCCAGCGGATGTCCTTGAGCAGAAGACAAAGTTGAAGAACCAAGTATAATTAAACAAATAAAAAATAATCTACTCATACTACTATAATAGTAGATAGTATCGAGGCAAGCAACTAATTCTCTTTACTTTTTGTATTCTGCATAGTTCTTAAAATTATCCAAAATTGCTTGCCAGCCATCTCTCTGCATTTCAATGGGGTTTTCGGATTCTGCTTCAAAGGTTGTGGTAATTTTAGTCGCATCACCAAGATTTTCAAACGTTGTAGTTATTTGTCGTCCGTCGGCGATAGTATATGTAATCTTTTCATTTTCGATGATCTCATCATAAGTGCCTTCGAAATCGAAGCCGAAACTCCCGTCTTTGGCTTCCATTCTTGATTTCAATTTCCCGCCAACTCGAAGATCGTTTTCCGCACTTGGGCAATGCCAGCCGTCAGAAGCAAAATTCCATTTGGTGATATGATCCGGTTCATTCCAGAGTTTCCAAATGGTACTTCGTTCTTCCTTAATAACTGTTGATATAGTGATGCTAGAATTCATAGGTAGATAATATTGTTTTACTATTTGTGCAAATCTATTACGTTTCTCAGTAAGAGACAATACTTTGTCTGCATCCCTCTCTAAATCCCCGTATCTTTAATTAAATACAAAAACGAATTTTATGCCGAAAAAAGACATCAATATTTCTGTAGAACTAGATCAGGATAACGTGCCGGAAAACATCATTTGGAATGCAGATGATATGAACGGAATGGGGGAAGCAAAGTGCAGAGCTATGTTGCTTTCGCTTTGGGATGCGGAAGCTAAAGATACTCTGAAACTAGATCTGTGGACCAAAGACATGACCGTTGATGAAATGAAGATATTCTTCCATCAAACCTTAGTTACCATGGCTGATACGCTAAAGCGCGCAACAAATGATGAGCGTATTTCAGGAGACATGATTGACTTTTGCGATTATTTTGCTGAGAAGATGGAGATCAAGAAATGATCAATTGAGTTTTTATGATTTCATTTCAATACAACGTTTTTTACCAAGTAGCTACTAATCTTAGTTTTTCAAAAGCAGCTAAAATTCTTTTTATCTCGCAGCCTGCTGTTAGTAAGCATATAAAAAAACTAGAATCTGAAACCGGCTCAGCGCTTTTTGAAAGAAATGGAAGTTCTATTCTATTAACGTCCTCGGGTGAAAAACTACTTTCTTACTTGCATAAAGCAAAAAATTTAGAGCAAGTTTTAAAGTCCGACTTGGAAATTATAAAAACTAAGGAACATGTAAAAGGAGAGTTGAGGATAGGCGCAAGTACTACTATTTCACTATATGTGCTTCCGAAAGTACTTTCTTTATTTCATAAGCAGTATCCCAATATTTTAATACTCCTGAAGAATCGCAACAGTGAAAATATTCAGAAAGCTTTACTGAATAAAGAAATTGATCTTGCTGTAGTTGAAGAGCATCATAAAGGCAATGCCTTTCAAAGTACTTTTTTTATGGAAGATGAGATTATCCCGGTATGCTCATCTTCGAGCCCTTATGCACAATCAAAAACTTCTATTGTAGATCTCAAAGAATTCCCACTAATTATGAGAGAACAGGGATCTGGAACCCTTGCTGCCATTGTTAAAGAATTAAGTAGGCATAAAGTCAAACTTAAAGAGCTAAAGATTATGGCTCGTTTAGGCGGAACAGAAGCACTTAAAAATTATTTGATAGAGGATGAAGCTATTGGATTTCTGTCAAAAATGGCCATTACAAAAGAGTTGGAATCGGATACATTGCGAGCAGTCCAATTAGAATCATTCAAAGCAAAACGTAAATTTTATTTTGTGACAAGAAAAGGGGAAGATATTAGCGGGATGATCAAAACCTTTGTTGAGATAGGGAAATCTATTTATAACTAATAGTTATACTATATTATTAAAAAGTATTGTGTAGTTATACTACAAATTTCCATCTTTAAGGATGGAAACTCAATTAGCTACAAATTCATTAATTAAAAATCTCCACTGTTCTTCATGCGGAAAAGAATATTCTGCATATGATTTAGCAGATTACGCTCACTGTTGTGATAAGCCTCTATTAATAGAATATCATTTAAACAGCTCGTTTAAAAAAGAAATGTTGATAGGAAGGCCGCTTACCATGTGGCGTTATCATGAAATGCTTCCCGTTCTTAATCCAGCAAACAGAGTCAGTTTAGGGGAGGGAATGACGCCCATTCTAGATCTTAACAGAGTAGGAGATGAATATGGATTTGAAAATCTTAGTTTGAAAGACGAAGGGTTAAATCCTACAGGTTCTTTTAAATCAAGAGGATTGAGTATGGCAGTTTCTAAGGCCAAAGAATTTGGAGTGGAAGAATGTGTGATTCCTACAGCAGGTAATGCGGGCGGAGCCATGAGCGCATATTGTGCCAGAGCGGGAATCAAAGCAACCGTTATTATGCCGGACATCACTCCAAAGATATTTCAAGACGAATATAAATACTATGGAGCAGAAGTAATTCTGGTAAACGGACTGATTGACAAATGTGGACATATTGCTAAAGAGTTGGCAGAAAGAACAGGAGCGTTCAATATGTCTACATTGAAAGAGCCGTATCGTATCGAAGGCAAAAAGACTATGGGCTATGAGATAGCCGAACAGTTGAACTGGAAATTACCTGATGTGATCGTTTACCCAACAGGCGGAGGAACCGGGCTCATCGGTATTTGGAAAGCGTTTAAAGAAATGGTTCAACTTGGCTGGTTGGAAGCAAACAAATTACCCAAAATGGTTGTAGTACAAACGGAAAATTGTGCTCCTATGGTAAGTTATGTAAACGGAGATAAAATTGATGAATCTCAGTTTAGAAAATCAATTGCAAACGGACTTGCTGTTCCTAAAGCCTTTGGGCAGGATTTGATCAAAGAGGTTGTAAAAGAATCGGGTGGATATGCTTTGGCTGTTGATGAACAAAGAATTTTAGAGGGAACATTAGAAATTGGAAGAAAAGAGGGAATTTCAATTGCCCCTGAAGGTGGTGCTATTTGGGAAGCCGTGAAACAACTAAAGGCAGAAGAGAAAGTGATGGGCGGAGACAAAATATTACTGCTTAACACCGGGAATGCTTTGAAATATCTCGAGAATCTTGAACTTTGAATTCAAGGTAGTTTCTACCATTAAATGGCTAACCTTCTGAGATGGGTAATATAAAACCTACTTGGAGAGACGCTGTCTTCGTGATAGCTATACTATTTTGTTTATTCCCAATTGTAACTCCAGCCATAGCACTATTGCTAGGCATTTTACTGGCTACCATAAAGTTCGTCCCCAAAAAATGGAATATATCATCAGTAGCCTCTTGGTTACTAAAAGCATCGATTATCTGTTTGGGATTTGGATTGCAGCTAGAACAAGCTATACAGACATCTAAACAAGGATTTTTGCTGAGCATCGGATCTATTATAGTCACTTTCTTATTGGGATGGACATTTTATCGACTAATGAACACAGAAAAAACCACTTCGTATTTAGTTTCTACAGGCACTGCAATATGTGGAGGAAGTGCAATAGCTGCTGTAAGTCCTATTTTGGGGGCGACACAAAAGCAGCTTTCATTTTCACTTGGAGTAGTCTTTATGCTAAATGCAGTTGCGCTATTCGTTTTTCCTGTGATTGGTTTTTGGCTCGGATTAACCGAAGCCCAGTTTGGTTATTGGGCAGCAATAGCAATTCACGATACCAGTTCGGTTGTTGGTGCAGCGGCATCTTATGGAAAGGAATCATTAGAAATTGCTACCACAGTTAAGCTCACTAGGGCGCTCTGGATTATTCCAGTGTCCTTAGTTTTTAGCCGATTTTCAGATGTACGAAAATCTGGAAAGGTCAAGATTCCATGGTTCATTTTTTTATTCACAGTAGCAATTGGAATAAGATATTTTGTTCCTGAGGGAATAGAATTCTATGATGTATTTACACTGATTGGGAAGAAAGGGATGGTTATTACTCTTTTGATGGTTGGTGCAGGTATATCATTTAAGCAGATTAAAGAGATCGGTAACAAAAATCTCTTTTATGGGATTCTGCTTTGGGTATCTATAAGTATATTAAGCCTTATTATGATTCGCCTTTTTATTACCTGAAATACATTAACCTATTTATTCAGCTTCCGTCCAAATAGCTAACTCGTTTCCGGAAGGATCTGAAAACTGAAATCTTCTTCCACCTGGGAATGAAAATATCGGAACTGTAATTTTCCCTCCAGCTTTCTCTACTTGCTCTTGGATAAGTTCTAGGTTTTCATGGTGCAAAACAATCAATGCTCCATTAACTATTTTCTGATCAGTTTTCTCAAAACCTCCTTCAACCCCACTATTTGAAAAAGACGTGTAGCTAGGTCCATAATCTGTAAATGTCCAGCCAAATACTTGTTGATAGAAAGCTTTAACAGCTTCAAGATTCTTTGCTTTTAATTCTACATAATTGATAGGCACACTTTTCATAGCCAAAAATTTTAATTAATAATGTAGGTGAAAATGAGTCTTTTATTCAGAATTACAAATTAAGATATCAGTTCCTGAATGGTTTTTAAAATTCCTTTTCTGATTCCTGCTGATAACGGATTAACATATTGAGGCTGACTAAGTAAAATCACTTCATCTTTAAGCTCCGGATATTTCTCAGCGACTTTGACCATTCCTTTAAATGCGAAGGATCGCACAGAAGGCTGCTTCCGAACTTGCTCCCAAACATTTACCGAAAGATCAAATAACAAGCTTTCAAAATCTTCTGTTAGATCCATTTTTAAGAGAATTTTAAGTAGTTCTCTTTGATGTCCATCGTTACGATCGGGTAACACTTGAATTATTTTAGGGATATGTGGCTTTATTCTAGGATCATTTTTTTTGATAACTCCGCCGATTAGCCAAGCAGCTCTCCAGCATAATGGTGGTTCAATTCCCATTGCCAGTAGCATCGCTTTATCAAAATGCTCGGGATTCTTGCTAAGAAATTGAATCATATCTGATTTATTTCTTCTTAGTAAGACCTGTTCAAGAGGTGTACTCATCGATTAAAGCCCAATAAGTATAGCTACAAAAATTGCAATCAGAGAAATTCCCAAAATGATAAAAAATGGTTTGATACAAAATGAAAACCATTCTTTAAAACTTACCCCTGCTGCAGTTATCATTGCGAGTAATGCACCATTTGTAGGTGTGAGCAAGTCCATCATTGGTGCTCCGTATTGATAGCACAAAATCATTACTTGTCGTGACATTCCAATAAGATCAGCTAAAGGAGTAAGCAGAGGCATTGTAAGGACTGCCTGGCCAGAATTACTTGGAACCGGAATATGAAGTAATGCTTGAGAAATAGTCATTCCAACAGCTGAAACCATTACCGGAAGATCTTGAAGAGGATTGAATAATCCATACACGATAGAATCGATTATTTTACCTTCGTCCAGAATCAAATACAAACTGCGAGCCAACCCTACAATGACTGCCGCAAAAGCCATTTCTTGAAATCCCGTTGCATAAGCTTTAGAAGTACCGTTTATACCAAGTTTCCCAATAATTCCGCAAGTAATTCCCATTACAAAGAACAATGCTGACATCTGGTTGTAGCCCCAATCCCATTTAAGGATTCCAAACACCATGAAGGCAAAAGTTAAAACAAAAAGTATAAGTATTATCGAAGAGCGAGCAGAAAGAGAAGTACTTTCGTGGGTATTATCTAAGATTACAGAATCGCTTGTTTTCCCTTTTTTAATTACCCAGTAGATCCAAAAACTAAGCACAATAAATAGGACAATAATTCTGAATAAAGTTCCAGAAAAAGGTTCAACCTCTGCAATTTTTTGAGCAAGTAAAACTCCAAACGGGTTCATTGGACTAAAGGCAGCTCCGATAGTCGCAGATCCAGCACTGATTGCAACAGCGGCTGTTCTGGAATAACCAATGCGATCTGCCATTAAAATGAGAAAAGGGATCATTGCAATGATTTCTTCATAAGTATTATTCAAAGCTCCAACGGAGCAGAAAACAATTCCCAAAAGAACCATAACCCGGTCTTGAGCATGTTCAAATCTTTTTACTAAAACATCTAACCCTTCATTAAACGCACCGGTTTTTTCTATAACAACGAAAGCACCGCCAATAATAAGAATGAGGACGACGATATCAGCACCAAAAACAATTCCCTCAGGAACCTTAACTATCGCGTCTGTTAAGCTTATTGGCTGTGGTTTAATCTCAGTATAGCTATTAGCGACTACAACCTCTCTGCCGGTAACCTCGTCGATTGTTCGGGCATATTCTCCGGCTGGAATGATATGAGTTAGAATGGCGGCTAAGGCTATAAAGCAAAGCAATATTGCTAGTGGATGCGGAAATTCGAATTTCATAAAATCCCTTTAGTTAGTACCGATAAAAGTAACTAAGAAAAGGGTAATTTTATAAAAGAAATGAAATTTCAACTGGGATTATTTTTTTAAGAAAGCGGAGTACATCCACACAAGTTTCTCTTGCTCACGGATATAATCGCTCATAAGGGCATTGGTACCTTCATCTGAAATATCATCTGAAACTTCTAAAATATGACGCTGCTTTTTTAACAATGTCTGGAATGAATCCAGAATATTCTCCACGCAGTTATATCCGTTAGTAACTTCCTTACTTTCCTCAATGTCAGAAGTTTTGAGATAATCTGTAAAGTTGTGATTCGGGTTGAATCCGAGAGTTAAAACTCGTTCAGCCACTTCATCAATTTTAGCAAACAGATCGATATACAATTCTTCAAACTTTACGTGTAGTTCAAAGAATTTATCTCCGGAAACATTCCAATGATATCCTCGGGTATTTTGATAGAATACAGAATAGTTTGCCAGCAAGTCTGAAAGAAGCTCCGCAAGCTTTTCACTTTTATCTTTATCGAGACCAATTTGATTTAAGTTTTTCATAATACCTTTTTTTTAATTCATCCTTAAGATACAATCACAGCAGAACACTTGATAAGAGATATATCTTATGTACGGAATAATGGTACTCTATGTAAAGCTTATAGCGTTATTTCGATGGATTTGAATTGGTAAAAATAAAGCAATTAAGAATTATGAAATTAACAATGAAAATACTGATTGTTAATCTCTCATTGAGACCTTCTTAACTGTACAAAATACTCCCAAAACTTACCGCACTTTCTCGCTCGGTTTCATCCCATATATCGTAGGATAGGATATCTCCTCTTAATCTGGGAAAAGCATTCATGAAAGTATAAAGAGGAGGAAAGCCACAGATTCGGTAAGGATCATAATTTGAAGAAATGATCTTAAGCATGGTCTCTGAATCATTATCAGCTCCAACTTCCAAGAATGATTCATCGAAGGCTTGTGCTTTATTTATCATAGAGGCAGCAGCGTTTTGATCTCCAAATTTCTTACCAAAATGAGCAAGATCGCCACTGATCAAAAAGAACGTATCTTCATCATTGAATTGTTGGTTCAGTAAATAGGTAAAAGCTTCAATCTGATGAGCCAGAAATCCATCTTTTACGTAAAAAAGTTCATCAAAATTACCAACAAGAATGGGAATGATTTCAAAATCATGTTTCCAGATATAATTTAGAAACAGCAAGTGAAGTTCTATACTGTGCTCAATTCTATGTGCTCGATCCTGAAAAGAAGTGCCAAAAATTTCATCATGTGTCGTTTGTTCTTTAATGAGTGAAATTGTTTTCTGGTCAGCTTTTACCAATCCGTTTGGAACATTGAAATCTTTCCGTGAAAATATAAATGGTTTGTTAGCATACACATCATTATATAAGCCCGAATAGTGAGATGTAGCAAGAATAAATACCCGCGTAGGCTTTAGGGTTCTGATGGATGAGAATGCTTTCGCATACGAAGACATCCCAAACCTTAGATCAATATGAGGTGCAAATAGAGCTTTGGCAGAGTGGACAGGATCCAGAATCTCATTATTTTCAAAAGCTTCATTCAAGAATAGAGTCAACTTTTCCGGATCAGAAGGATAGGAAGAACCAGCAGTAATCGAGTGATGAGTATTCGATTTCTCATATTCACTCTCGATCAATTCCGAGTGTTCAGAAAAATATTCTGAATTCAGTAACCCATTTTCATCCAGAAACCGGGCATAACCCAAAATTTGTTCTTTGGTAACTTTATCAGCACTGAACTTGATAATATCATTTACAGAACGCTTTCCATCAATCAATGAAAGAATAGCCTCGGCGTCGGTTGGTAGAGCAAAATCAGGAGTAGCGTATCCTAATTGATCATAAAAATAGATAAACGAGCTTCCGTTATTCTTGATGGGAATTTGTTGGATATCGTATCTGATATTTGGTATGGGATCGGTGTACGAGTCGAATAGCTTGTCTGTCATCTTGCTAAGATAAAATAATTTCGCAATGGATTATAGTCATAAAAAAGGCTGTAATTTTGAGCCATCCCGTCCCCTCCCTAAGATTAGGGAAGGGTGCTCCGATAGGAATGGGGAGGGTCTGAATAAAGACATAAAAAAAGCTCCGATGTTCTCACATCGGAGCAAAATAAAATGATCAAATTCTCATTTAACCAGGCACATTTACAGGGTCATTCCCGGGTGCAATAGTATTTTTTTCTCTAATTTTACCGTCAAGTCCTTTAATACTTATTTCTCCACCACCTTGATTGTGTATCATTTCTTTGGCAGCTTCATACGCTTCTTCTTGGGTATCGTGAAGAGTGCTGGCTTTTCCTGCCTCATGCTTTTCATTTACCCATTTTCCGTCTTCATTTTTATAAATCGTTCTATCTTGTGGCTTACTCATAGTAATTTTGTTCTAAGTTAGAATTCAATGTTATATTAACTCTAAGGTGATTTTCCTCTCTTTTGTTTCGAATTCTATTCTTTAGCATTGATATAACTTCGAAAACCCCATATAAAAAAAGCTCCGACGTTTTCACATCGGAGCTCATTTCTAAAGTACTAAGATCTAAAATCTAAGTACTGTTTATTTCTTTTCGTCTTCTTCGTCTACAACTTCGTAGTCGGCATCAACAGCATCTTCTTTTTCTGAAGAATCACCTTCAGCAGATGCTTGTTCGCCACCACCTTCGCCTTCAGCACCGGCAGCAGCTGCTTCAGCTTGTGAAGCTGCGTAGATTTCTTCAGAAGCACCAGACCATGCTGCATTCACAGCTTCTATGGCTGTGTCGATGGCTTCAAGATCTTCCGCTTTGTGAGCTTCTTCAAGAGTAGCAATGGCATCTTCAATCGCTTTCTTGTTGTCGTCAGAGATTTTATCTCCGTACTCATCAAGTTGCTTTTTGGTTGAGAAAATCAAGCCGTCAGCCTGATTCATTTTCTCAACTCTTTCACGAAGTTCCTTGTCTTCATCTTCATGCTCTTTAGCAGATTGTTTCATCTTTTCGATTTCCTCATCGGATAGTCCTGAAGAAGATTCGATTCTGATAGTCTGCTCTTTACCTGTTCCTTTATCTTTAGCAACAATGTTAATCACACCGTTTGCATCCAGATCGAAAGTAACTTCAATTTGAGGCATTCCACGTGGTGCCGGCGGAATTCCATCTAGGTGGAATCGACCAAGCGTACGGTTTGCAGCTGCTTGAGCTCTTTCTCCCTGAAGTACATGAATTTCAACACTACTTTGATTGTCGGCAGCTGTTGAGAATACTTGTGACTTACTTGTTGGGATAGTGCTGTTCGATTCGATCAGCGGAGTCATAACTCCACCTAATGTCTCGATACCAAGTGTAAGAGGAGTTACATCAAGAAGAACCACATCTTCCACATCTCCTGAAAGTACACCACCTTGAATTGCAGCACCAACTGCTACAACTTCATCAGGGTTTACACCTTTGCTAGGATCTTTTCCGAAAAACTCTTTAACAGCTTCCTGTATTCTTGGAATACGAGTAGAACCACCAACCAAAATTACCTGATCAATATCACTTTTAGTCATACCTGCATCTTTCAATGCTTTTTCACATGGTGTGATTGATCTTTTCACAAGATCGTCTACCAATTGCTCGAATTTAGATCGGCTTAAGTCAATATTTAAATGCTTTGGTCCATCATTTGTAGCTGTTACAAACGGAAGGTTCACATTTGTTTTTGCTGAGCTTGAAAGTTCGATCTTAGCTTTTTCTGCAGCATCTTTAAGACGTTGCATAGCCATTGGATCTTTGCGAAGGTCAATACCTTCATCCTTTTTAAATTCATCAGCTAAGAAATCAATGATGCGTGCATCGAAATCGTCACCACCAAGATGAGTATCACCGTTGGTTGACTTCACTTCAAATACACCGTCACCAAGATCCAGAATAGAAACGTCAAATGTACCACCACCGAGGTCATACACTACAATCGTTTGATCCGTTTCTTTTTTATCAAGACCGTAAGCAAGTGCAGCAGCAGTTGGCTCATTGATAATTCTCTTTACTTCAAGCCCGGCAATTTTACCAGCTTCCTGAGTTGCTTTACGTTGAGCATCGTTGAAATAAGCGGGAACAGTAATTACTGCTTCAGTTACTTTTTCGCCGAGATACTCTTCTGCAGTCTGCTTCATTTTTTGCAGTACCATTGCAGAAATTTCTTGTGGAGCATATTTGCGATCGTCGATTTCAACGCGAGCAGTTCCATCATCGCCCTTTACAACTTTGTAGGCCACTTGCTTGGTTTCATTTTTAACTTCGTCGAACATGCGTCCCATAAAACGCTTTACAGATGCTACTGTTTTGTCCGGGTTAGTAATCGCCTGACGTTTTGCAGGAGCACCTACTAAACGCTCTCCATCTTTGGAGAATGCTACTACAGATGGAGTTGTACGGCCACCTTCAGCATTTTGAATTACAACCGGTTCATTTCCTTCCATTACGGAAACACATGAGTTGGTTGTTCCTAAGTCAATTCCTATGATTTTTCCCATTGGTCTAAAATCTATTTTTAATTTTGTGATTTCAGCCACAAAAGCACGAAACCACGAATGTTTATTGTTACTTGTTTAAATTCTTAATCAGCCACGGAAACACAAAAGCACAAAGGTGTAAGTTGAATTTTGTGTGTTTATGATTTAGTGGCATTAATAATGTTACTTTACCGGTATTGATTGAGTATCCTTCAAATTCTCTGATTTTGGCATACTCACGGTTAATACTCCGTTTCTGAAACTTGCATTAACTTCGGCTTTATTCACATTTTCAGGCAAAGCAAACGAACGTGCAAAAGCACCTCTCGTTCTTTCCTGTCGTTTGAATTCTTCGCCTTCAGCTATTGTAATTTCACGCTCACCTTTTACAGTAAGCACATTGTCTTTAAGAGAGATTCCGATTTCTTTTTTTGAAAGTCCCGGAAGGTCGATCAAAATTTTAAATTCTTCTTCGCTTTCCACGATGTCACAATCAGGAGCGAAATCTTTGTCTTCATTTGTTAGCGGAACCACTTTCTCTACAAACTGTTGTATATCTTTTCCCAGCTTGGATAAGTGTTTTTCCACCTCAATACCGAATTCTGTAAAATCTCCCATGATGCTCACCTCATTAAATTAATTTCAAAGAGAATAGAGCAAGCACAATGCCAACTTAGATGGGTTTAAGACAAACTGTCGCTTTGGCAGTCTACGCAATGTGTGTGATTAAGAATGAAAGAATGAAGAATTGTTCGGAAGTTATAAATTTGATGGATCTTCAAGGAATTCCTCTCTTGAGGGAGGTGCGGTTTTCGACTTGTCGAAAAAGCGGAGGGTGTCAGCGGTCACAAACAGACACCCCACAGAAAGTTCAAAGAACCTGTTTGAACTTTCATCTCCCCTCGAGGGGAGACTTTTGCTACTTAACCAACACCATTCTCTGAGATAGTGAAGACGTAGGAGTTCTAAGTTGATACAAATAAACTCCACTTGAAAGATTACTAGCGTTGAATTGAACAGTATGACTTCCGGCGGTAAGGTTTCCATCTACTAAAGTCTGTACTTTTTGTCCCAACATATTATATACGGTAAGGCTAACCTTGGCTGATTTTGGTAATCTAAAAGAGATGTTCGTACTTGGATTAAAAGGGTTTGGGTAATTTTGACTTAAAGCAAAGCTATTGGGGGAGTCAAATTCATTTTCATTGGAAACAGGTATGGTTCCGTTTTCCCAGCCCGGAGTTCCGCCCAGTCGGGAAGAAGCTGTCCAGCTGGCAGCAAGAGTATTATCACTGCCCGAATCCATAAGCTCTAAGGTAGAACCTTCGCCATCAGCCTCAACAGGCCAAGGAGCTTTATCATCGTAAACCAAAACATCAACCAAACCACCGATAGCATTGAATAATCTTATTTCTTCACCCGAAGCAGAAAGATTGAAGGCAAAATCCCCAATATAATTTCGAGCATCAGGGTTAGTTGTTTTAAGAGAAGTTGTATCATCTGCAATTACAATATAACCTTGAGCTTCAAGAATAGTATTGTCAGGAATCACATAAGCATTGGAATCAACTTGGTCTTTAAAAACCCATCCTGAAATATCAACAGCTTCATCCATTGTGTTAAATATTTCTACCCAGTCGCCGGTGCTAAAATTGTCAGAAGAATTATAATTGATCTCGTTGATGACAAGAATATCTGTTACTTCTTCAAATTGAGCTTGAACTGTAATGGGAGTATCTGTTAAAGGAATGGTTAAAGTTTGGGAAGCTTGTTGAGTTTCTCCGTTTACGATCCATGCCGAAATTTGATACCCAAGGTCCGGTTTAGCTTGGAGTGTTAAATCTGTTCCTTGAAAATAAATACCGCTCCACGAAGATTGTGAAACATCGGGATGAATAGAATTTAATTGAACAGATCCATTTGCTGAAGACGCTAAAGTTACGCTAACGGTATCAGTTTGTAGCGTATCATTGAATTCGGCGTATAGGTAATCACGGATATCCAAAACATAATCCTCAGTTATATCTCTGATATACTCCATATCGTAATTTGTAGGACCTCCAATGTCGTACCATCCATCAGTCCATCGTGCAATATCACGAGGCATTTCAGGATTTATAGAAGTATCAATGGAGTCAATTAAGCTCATCATATATTCTGGACGAAATGATGTATTTAACAGATCTGCAAAACGAGTTAAGAAAATTTTACGGTACTGCTCATTTTTCATCATACGGCCAAAAATATTGTAGCCTCCAATGTTCGCCGACAAGAACTTTTTTAAAGAACTGAAATATTCTGCAGGTTCATCGCCAAGGTTTCTCCACCAGTCGAAATCATACGAAATATAATGCCATTTTCCACCTTCCTGACGAGGTCTCCAGTATCGAATGTTGTTTGGATCGCCATGAGAAGTGTACACCTGATAGATCCAATGATCTGTAAAACTTTCAAAATCGATTACTGATTCGGCATAATTGAAAAATGCTTCGCCACTGATTGATTCATCCTGGAAATTATCAATCAACTCGTTATAAGCTATTGCATCACCATCCGTTACTTCATCAAAATCTTTGATCATATCGATATCGTTGAATCCATATCTTGATTCTACAAAGTCATCGTTTTTGCGCTCATAGATAGTGTAAATTCCCCAATATTGACCATTGATGTAAAGAATGGCAGATTTGTATGCCTGCATGGCATTTTTGTGTCCCCATTCTAAGTTAATGGTTCTCAATAATTCATTTAAAAGACGTGACCGCTCTTCGGCTCCGGCTCTTAATACAAATCCGTCATATTCATCGTAATCATTCTCAGGAAAAAGAGGGTAGGTTAGTCGATCAAGTCCAAACTCGTCATTGTTGTTGATCACAAAGGATTTTTTCAGAAAACCTCTGCTGAAATTTCCTCCAATTTCAGCTTCTGCCATAAATTCAAACTCAGGATTTCCAAACTCATTCATATATTCGATATGCAGAGGATATTGAAAATCTTCCCAAAAATTAGCTCCGAAGAAAGGAAACTGACCATTAGTTTCTGAAGAATCACCAATTACATACATGCCTTTATCAAAGTCGAATAGAGAATCCGGTTCCATTACAAAAGAAACAACAGGAATATTATGGCTGGGAGAAAATAGATAAGTGTTAGTAATAGTTTCGCTGGGTTGCTTGCCTGATTCTATGGCAATTGCTCTGATTACAGTAGAACTGTCAATAGAAATTGGTTCGCTGTAAAGCGTAGAATTAGACGTTGGTACTGAACCTCCTGTTTCATATCTGATCTCTGCTCCGGATACTGCAGAAATACTAAAGGTTAAACTCCCTGAATAAAAACCTGTTTCAATAGAAAATGAAGGTGCATCAGAAACTTCAGCTACCACGCTGCCATCATTTTGAGCATTTGGAGTTGGATTCAGAAACCGAAAATCACCGGTTCCATCAGTTTCTCTTCCCAATGAGATGTCAGTTGTTTGCTCACCGAATGAAAGAGAGTCAATTACTGATATTCCATCTGAATTAGTTAAAGAGATGAACTCTCCACCGGCACTTAATTTAAAATCTACATGATGTGCACCCTGTTCAGAATCATTATCAAGCCAAATAATCAAATAACCATTGGCATTTATAGTAGTTTGTGCACTTGATGTATTCGGAATCTGCCATTTTGTGAGATCACTCGGATCATCAGATAAATATAAACCTGCCAGGTTTAAAGAAACATTCCCGGCATTATGGATTTCAATCCAATCGTCAAATTCGCCTTCATTATCTGCGATTATGGTAGCATTTGAAGCCATGATCTCATTGATCGATAGCTGTGCAAAAGCAGAGGTAGAAATACAAGCAAATATTAGTATGGTTAGGTAGTAACGAATTTTCATAAAGTCGAAGTTAAATTAATTGAGCAAACAAATCCGAAATATAGATTTTATCTCTCCGTATCTATTTATTATCGACAAATATAGTAAGAAACTGAATCGCTACATAAAGAAAAGACTCTATGTAGACGAAATAAGCATTAGAATTGAATAATATTAGTTAGCAATTATCCAGCTTGACAGCTGATTAAGGAAACCATCTACAAATTTTTTATCTAAAAAAACGTATTCGCTAGCCAGTCCGGTATTTGCTTTTTGGAATAAATGATTGGCATCATCAAATACTTTGATCTGATAGTTTGCTCCTGATTTTTCAAGTGCTTTTCTGATTTTAGCTTGGTTTTGAGAAATGGTAACCTGAGTATCTTTGCCACCAAAGAGCACTAGAGTAGGAATGCCGACTTTCTCAAGATCTTCTGTAGGTACATAGAACAACAAAGATTTTGTTTGTGGAGAACTGTAGACTTGCTCTAACTGATTTGTTTGCGTTTTTACCATTGCATCAATATCAGGAATTGAATTTCGTTGAGCCTCAGGTAACGCATTTAGGATGTCAGTATAAGCTTGATTGTAGCCGGCTTTTGCTGCTGTAATATCATTTTCAAAAGCGATGGCTTTCATTAATTCTTCTCGAGCATCAATTTCTTTTTCAATTAAAGATTTATCAACGGGAGTTGGTTCATAAGCAAACTCAACTTGATACCTCAGAATTTCGCTGAGAGAAGGAGCTGTAGATCCCATCAAAATAAGTTGTATAACATCTTTATTTTCGGCGGCTACTTTGCCTGCAACAACTCCGCCTTGGCTATGTCCTAAAACGGTAAAATCTCTAAAATTGTTCTTCTCTGATTTTTTGAAATGAAAAATAATAGCCTCAACATCGGATGCGAGGTCATCCAAAGTTGCCTTACCAAAATTTCCAGTAGATTTTCCCACTCCTCTGTCATCGTAGCGAAAACTGGGAATCCCTTTTTCTGACAAACTTTGAGCAATGATGGAAAATATTTTAAATCCAAATGCCTCAGAATTTCTGTCCTGAGCTCCACTACCTGAGCTAAAAATTAAAAGAGGCGCTTTAAAATCACCTGAAGGTAAAGTAAGTGTGCCGCCAATTTTGATATCTCCATTTTGAATGATAAGATCTGTTTCGTTAGCGGGTTTTTCAGGTTCTTTTGTTGTTTCGGATGTTCTTTGAACCGAAAATGGAGTAGATGGACCACCTTGAGAATAATCTCCAGATATCGTTGTTTCAGAATCAAAATTGCCTGTAAATGTGCCCGTTATTTGTCCGGCATTAAAGGACAATGAGACCGAATTTTCGGATTGAGTGATAGGATCCAATCGAAGACCTTTTGCTCCTTGTTGAGGAATATCAAGCGTGCCGGAATAAGAATCCCCTTCTTTGTCAATTTTAAAAATGATCTTTAATTGGCCTCCCGGAACGGTAATTCCACCTTCCCAAATACCTTCTAAAGAATTCTGCGCATTGGCTTTTGAACTAAAAAAAGTAAGTAGCACTAGGATAGAGAGTAAAGATTTCATTATACGTCCTGATTAGTTGAATTTTGAAGCTTATTAAAAACCTGGTAAGAATAAACGATAGGTAAAACTGCCAGCACAACAACGGAGCCTAAAATGAGATATATAGAACCTTTAAGAAAGGGGATAAAAGCTGAAATTGTCATGATCAATCCACCTATTATCCAAATCTTACTGGCAAAGCGATGTGTTTTTTTCCAAACCTCGGGGTTTTCTAATGTCCATGGTGTTCTTATCCCAATAAAATAGTTTGGCTTTATTGAATTCATATAATTCCCGGTGATTGCTATTAATAATCCAATACTTACGAACATAAATAGGCCAATATCAGCTTCCAGATTAAATGTTTTCAACATTACTAAAGCATAAATTCCGACCAGAAAAAGAGAGATTACAATTCTTATTGCAGTTATTGGCTTTTGAGTGTTTTCAATTCTTTTTTTTGGATCAATTGCCGGGATTACCAACAAAAACAGATAAGTAATAACAGCTATTCCGGGAAGCAGAAAAGCATTGATCCATTTTGGCCCAAAATCATCGGCTTCACCGGCGGCATTAAAATGAGTAGGAACTATAGCAGGCATATCATTCCATAAAACTAAGGATGCAATAAATGGTGCAACCAAGGCGATCACTACAAACCACTCTTTTTTTAAAGTATCAGATATTTTCATGGCATTATTTTGAATTCATTAATTTGAAAAGCCATTGTGTGGCTTCTTCCAATGCAGTTGTATCCAGTGAATAGACTATAAACTGTCCATCTCGTTCAGAGCTAACCAGTCCCGCATTTTTTAATAAATCCAGATGATGAGAAATGCTTGGTTTAGAAATGTCAAATGCTTCTGCTATTTCTCCGGCAGACAAATCTTTCTCCTTTAAAAGATCAAGGATCTGTCTTCTGGTTGAATCGTTTAATGCTTTAAATAATTTATTCACTTAGATAATTAGATAACTGTCTAAATATAAAATATTAGAACGAAGATTCAACTGTTTGGTTTCAAATTAATTTTGGGCTACCCCAATAACTCCGCAGGCTATTCTGGCTCCTGCATCACCGGAAGGTTGTGAAGAAAGATCATCTTCTCCGGCATGGATGATGATTCCACGGCCAATAATCTCTTCCAAAAAGATATTGTCATCAACATAATTTATGGTAGTAGTAGATTGTTCACCTTCACTTTCAAGATTCCCCATATCTCCTACGTGACGTTTTTCCGCATCTCTTGAATTATGCTGCATTTCATCAGGGTCAAAATGACCTCCGGCTGAGGTTCCGTCGGGAGCCGAACAATCTCCATACTGATGTATATGAAAACCGTGATTTCCCTCAGAAAGCCCCATAATTTCTGCTGTTACTTTTGTGCCCGTTTCAGACCTTTCAAAGTGTACAACTCCCGAAATGTTATTTTGGCCTACAGGGTGTACAACAGCTACGGCTTTATCGATTTTTGGTCCGTCAAATTCTTTAATGACCTCAACGCGTTCAGTTTTGGTGCAGTTGAGGACAAGTATAAAAGCAAGAAAAGTAAATAAATTCTTCATATCAGATGGTTTAGTTTGTTACCTAACAAAGAGAACAACGGCTTCATTCACCTTTCAAAACAGTAGCTCTAAATTCTTTGATAGCCTTTATATTTGATTCCATGGTATGGTATGATTCCGGTTGAGATTTTTTGAATGACTCAATCTTATTTTTCAGTTTCATATTTCTAACCACCTCATTCGCTCTTTTAAACATTATGGAAGAAATCAGGCTGAGTCCAAAATAAACCAACACCCAGTTAAAAGAAACACCCAGCACTAATAGTAGAAGCGAAATAATTAAATAGAAAGCCGGGAAAATAAACAGACCAAGAACAAATTTTATAGATACATCAAATGCTTTGTCTTCGATTTTAGTTTTAATGATGTGTCTTGCCGGTTGATAGGGAATAATGCTGTTGATCCAAACCAAAAAATAGAGAGGTGCAAAAAGTATTCGCTTCAACATGGGCTGTTTAACCTCGGAAAATATCCGGATGCTCAAATCATTTTTCTCGGCAATCTCTAATACTTTTTCAGCTGACTCAATCAATTCAGGAGTTTGTAATTCTTGAGCACATTCAACCAATGTATTCATATAATCAGGATTGGCTAATTTCGCTCTATCAGGTTCCATTTCATCTAAGGCTACTTTTATCAATGGATACTGATCCAATTTCGGAACGTGCATAATCAAAGGCTTCAGATTATCTGAAGTTTGATTCTTTAAAGAATTTGCAGCATTTCGTTCATTTTCTTCATATTCCTTTTTGTAATCAGATACTTTGATCGGATCGCCAAATACAACCCGTACTTCATTTCTGGAATTTTGGTGATCGCTATAATTAACACCAACCGGTTGAACATAAAGATCAAGCTTCCAGTCATTTTGAATTTCCGCATCAAAAGCGATTCTGGTAAAACCTTTGCTTAAGGGGCGAAGTCGGCGTTTTAGATCATGATTTGCTTCTGCAAAAACAAGAATCGCTTCTCCATTAGCTAAGTAATCAACACAGGTTTGAAATATCTCGTTATTCTTTTGTATTTCACTCATTCCATCTCTGACTCTGTAAACCGGAAGCAGATTTAGAGATCTTAAAAACCAGTTCATAAATTTTGACTGGAATGCTTTTGCCCGGGTTAGAAAAGATGTGGTTTGATACACCGTTGTGGTAACCAACAAGGCGTCCATAAAGGAATTTTGATGGTTAGGTATCAATAGAATTGGTTTGCCTTTCGGAATCTTGTGTTTATCTACTACCCGTATTTTTTTATAGAAAAACTTAAGTCCGGTTCCTACCACACCAAGACGAATAAAATTGTACCAAAGAAAATTTTTACGCATTAGTTAGTACGCGTTGAATTGATTTTTTCCCGACCGACCAATACCAACCAAGGCTCATTCCGGCAAGTATATGCCAAATTGCCCACCAGGCTGTGATAAGAGCCATGCCCCCGAGTCCATCAAAAAAGTTAAAAATTAAAAGTAAACCAAGTCCTGAGTTTTGAATACCGGTTTCAATAGTAATTGAGCGGCGATCAGCTTCTGGAAGTTTAAATAAAGCAGCAATCCCATAACCTGAGGTCAAAGCTACTGCATTATGAATAAATACCAAAAGTAGAACAAACTGTACATAAGAGATGAAATTATCAAAATTCGTCATGAAAGCAACAATCACAAAGCCTCCAAAAAATATCACTCCAAAACCTTTTATCCATGGGCTGATTTTATCAGCGAGCTTAGCTTTGAAATGTCGGACAATCATGCCCAGAATAAGAGGAAGTCCCAGAATCAAAACAATTATCTTAAATACCTGCCAAAGATCCAGGCTTATTTCCATGAGCAGAGCATCAGTTGGAGCATACAAACCTGCCCAAAAAGTAAAATTCAACGGAGTCATCACCATAGCAAGTAAAGTAGCTATTGCAGTCATACTAACAGAAAGAGCAGCATTTCCTTTTGCTAAAAGCGAAAAGAAGTTCGAAATATTTCCACCCGGACAAGCTGCAACCATAAACATTCCCAACGCAATGCTGGGTGCCGGCTCCATAAGCCAAACCAACACAAATGTAAGAGCCGGCAAGAGAACAAACTGAGAAAAAGTCCCAATCAATGTTGACTTAGGATTTTTGGCGATATCTTTGAAATCCTTAACAGTAAGTTCTAAAGCTACGCCAAACATGATAACAGCCAGCGATACATTCATCACCATGAGGCCGTCATCCCCTAAATTTAATTGAAGTGCATCAATAGATTCTGTCATGCAGAGAATGTAAAAAAATAGTGGGTTTTATCTAGTGTGTTTTTTTGATTGAAGAAGTGGCTCAAATAATATTACTCACTAAATAGTATCTTACTTTTGCCTTGATGCAAAAGTAACAAAAGATCAAGACTAAGTATAAAAGTCAGGCTCACTGAACCTTCACTGAATAATTCCAAAGGTCTTCCTACTATTTGAAAAGTAAATAAGTTCCTGACCTGAATGGAATTATTCCTTCTTCGAAGACGCTACGGTTCACGCTCTCTTTTCTGACTTTAATACTAAGGTCGAATCATAATTTTAAAAAAATCACTTAAAAAAAACCCTTCACTTTCAGTAACTCTGCATTGAGAATTGCTCCACCAGCAGCACCACGAATGGTATTATGCGCCATGGCAACGAAACTCACATCAAATACTTCTGATTCGCGAAGTCTGCCCATATGTAATTGCATTCCATTTTCCTGATCGGCGTGCAATCTTGGTTGGGGATATCGATCATCGTCATGAAGTTTGATCACTTCTTTTGGTGATGAGGGGAGATCGAGAGAACCAATAGGGTTTTTCCGGTTTAATACAGCTTGTTTAACATCTTCGATCGATGTCGGCGCTTTTTTAAACTTAACCGTTGCAGCAATCATGTGTCCGTTTATGCTAGGAACACGAGTGGCAGTTGCACTTAACTTGATCTCGGGTTGAGATAATTTCCCATCCGAAAGTGAAGCCAATAATTTTTGAGTCTCCGGTTTGATTTTTGGCTCTTCGCCCGAAATATAGGGAACCACATTTCCTAAAATATCTAAACTTGGAACGCCGGGGTAACCTGCTCCTGAAACAGCTTGCATGGTTGTTAAAACAATAGTATCAATTTCGAAAGCATCATGAAGAGGTTTTAATGCTAAAGAAAGAGGAACAGCTACACAATTTGGATTGGTTACGATCCAACCGCTACCATCCGTTGTAAATTTCTGTAAGTGGATCATTTCAATATGATCAGGATTAACCTCAGGAACCAAAAGCGGCACCGTTTCATCCATACGGAAATTCTTAGCATTGGAAATCACGGGAATTCCTGCTTTTGCAAAAGCTTCTTCAATTTCTCCGGCTACTGATGCATCCAATCCCGAAAACACAAAATCTACGTTTTCGAATTGATCAGGTTTACAATTTGCGACAGTCATTTCAGCAACATAATCCGGCAATGAAACATCTTCAATCCAGTTAGCAGCTTGTTTATATTTTTTTCCTGCAGAACGTTCGGAAGCACCAAGAGCTTCAATTTCGAACCAAGGATGGTTTTGAAGTAAACGAATAAATTTTTGTCCAACTGCGCCTGTTGCGCCAAGAATACCGACTTTCATTTTGAATTAGGAATAAGTGAATTAGGAATAAGTGAATTAGGAATATGGAAAATAGGTATTCCTAATTCCTAATTCTCAATTATTCATTCAAATTTGGTTAAAGTAAATTCATATCTTAAATGCTTATTCAAAATTATAAACAGAGTTAGAACTTAATGTCGAACTTAGATAGTCTGGACAAAATCGTTTCGTTGGCAAAAGCACGTGGCTTCATTTTTCAATCATCAGAAATTTATGGCGGATTAAGTGCCGTGTATGATTACGGTCCCTTAGGTGTGGAATTGAAAAATAATATTCGCAACACCTGGTGGAAATCTATGACGCAACGCCATGACAATATTGTTGGCATTGATGCGGCTATTTTTATGCATCCGAAAGTGTGGGAAGCTAGTGGTCACATTGGTGGATTCAATGATCCGATGATTGATGACAAGCAATCTAAAAAACGTTACCGTGCTGACATGTTGATTGAGCAGTATATCGCCAAGCTCGAAAAGGATGGTAAAGAAGACAAAGCAAAAGAGATTCAGGAGTTGTTAGATACTACAGGAACTCGCAAGAGTTTAACGGAAGATCTCTACGATATTATCATGGAAAATGAAATACGTTCTCCTGATTCCGGTGCTTTTGATTGGACCGAAGTTCGTCAGTTTAATTTGATGTTCAAGACTCAATTCGGTTCCACTTCTACAGAAGAAGACGGTGTGTATCTGAGACCTGAAACTGCTCAGGGAATTTTTGTGAATTATAAGAATGTATTGGATACGGCTCGTGTTCAGGTTCCGTTTGGAATTGCTCAAACCGGAAAAGCATTCAGAAATGAAGTGGTAGCCCGACAGTTTGTATTTCGTATGCGTGAATTTGAGCAAATGGAAATGCAGTATTTTGTGGAACCGGGAACAGATGGGGAAGCTTATGATGAATGGCTACAAAAGCGACTGGACTGGCATAAAAGCATAGGAATCAGAGAAGAGAATTTAAGAACGATGCCGCATCCTGATGACAAACTTGCACATTACGCCCGAGCAGCTGCTGATATTCAGTATAAATATCCGATTGGATGGCAGGAAGTAGAAGGCATTCATAATCGCAGCGATTTTGATCTTACTCAACACCAGGAATTTTCAGGAAAGAAATTGGAATATTACGATCAGAAGAATCAAAAAAGATATGTGCCTTACGTTATTGAGACTTCTGTTGGTTTGGACAGACTTACTTTAATGGTACTTTGTGATGCATACAGAGAAGAAGAAGTTGACGGAGATTCCAGAACAGTTCTGAAATTAGATCCACGATTAGCTCCGGTTCAAGTTGGAGTATTTCCATTAATCAAAAAACCTGAGTTACAAGATATAGCTCATAAAATCGAAAAAGACCTTAGAGAAGATTATTCGGTTCAGTACGATGAATCGGGTTCTATTGGCAAACGTTATCGCAGATTAGATGAAGCGGGAACACCATTTTGTATCACGGTGGATTTTGACACGATTGAGAAAGATAATCAAGTTACTATCAGATACAGAGATGATATGAGTCAGGTGAGAATACCTATTGAAAAAGTTGGCGATGTAATTCGTGATGGAATTAAGGATTGGAAGGTTGGGTAAATCAAAACAGGTTACTTGAATCAATTAGATAACATTATTCGATTTTACCGAGATTGCTATCAGCATGATTTAAGGGGAATTCGGATAACGAATTTCATTTCAAAAGTCTCTGGTAAAAGACTGTTTCCGATCAATAATGATTTTTTTCACGACCCGATAGATAAAATTCATGTGGAATCTGATTGGGCTGTTGAAGCCGAAAAGACATTGCTTTTAAATCACAAAGAGAAAGCACTTTATGCCGGTACTTTTTTTGTAAAAGGGATTAAGACGGTACTTGGTAAAACCTCTGTAAACTACATCCCTTTATATGTTCATGAGTTGGAGCTGACAAAAATTGAAGAGGTTTATTTTGTAGAAGTATCTGATACTTATTTAAATCCGGATTTTATAGAGATGATAAATTCTATGGATTCGGAATTGAATATAAGGACAGATGAAGCTGAACAAAACCTTCCTAGTGATCCATTTGAGTTTGATCATTTACTCGAGATTGAAAATTTCTTTAAGGAAAGATGTACGAGTTGGAACATAGATGAGCTATCCAATTATCATGATCCAAAGTTTGACTTTTTAGAACATTTCAAATCGTTCAAAAAATTAGAAGCCGGTTCAAAAAGAATTTCGTCATGCTTGATTATTGGAATTTTCAATAAACCAAAAGGGTCTTTAGGTGTATTAAATGAATTAAACGCTCTACAAAATAAAGCTAAGGATGTTCCTCTCTTAAATCAGTTTTTTGGTTTATCAAACATAGATTTTTACGATCTCAAGTTCAGAGAAACGTATATACCTGCATCATTAAGTAAGCCTCAGCTTAGCGCAATCTTTAAATCTGATGCATATCCGATTTCAATGATATTAGGTCCTCCGGGAACGGGTAAATCATTTACAATTGCAAGCCTTGCATTGGATGCCATTTGCAATGATAAATCGGTTTTGATTGTCTCAAAAAACTCCCAGGCAACTCGTGTTATTGCCAATATTATTGAAAAGGAATTTGGGATAAAAGGCAAATTGGTAAAAGCTGATAATCAAAGGTATAAAAGAGGATTATCTTCAAGATTATCTAAAATGATAACTTGGGTAAGATCGAAAGAGCTGGATAACTGGGGGACTCTTGATTCGATCGATATGCTTCAGCAAGATATTCGAAATGATATAAAAAGCATTATTGAGGTAGAGAAAAAAGAAATAGAATGGGGGAAGTTTTATCATCAAAACAGAAAGGGCTTTTTCTCTCTTTTCAAAGATAAATGGATACAGTATCAAAAATCCAGAACATATTTAACCTGGAAGCTCAATAACTCTTTAATTTCTAGAAATCGGCAAAAAAATAATGTTATAAAGAGGTACATAAAAAAAGAGCTGGAAAAGAAATTACACTATGCGTTAAAAGTACACAGAAGTGATTTTACTGAACTGGTAGAAGTTTTAAAAGAGTCTAATCTCACAAAACTTAGTGAGAAAATTCATGGTTTCAATTTTAACTTGATACTTAAAGCTCTCCCTATTTGGCTAACCACTACTAAGCAAATATCCAATCATCTTCCTTTAAAAGAACAAATCTTTGATTTGGTAATTGTTGATGAAGCATCTCAATGTGATATTGCGTCTTTGATTCCGGCAATATATAGGGGTAAAAAACTTATTACAGTTGGTGATCCACAACAGTTAAACCACATTTCATTTCTTTCTGAAGCTAAACAAAAAGATCTTCGGTTGGAATACAATCTTAACGATCAAATACCGAACTACAGAACTGATAGTGCTATTGATTGGACCAATAAGCTATTGAATAGTCAAGACCAGGTTACATTTCTTAATGATCACTATAGGAGTAAACCAGCTATCATCCGATTTTCAAATGAGAAATTCTATGATGGCCAATTATCCATTCTAAGATCTCATCCAATTAAAGATGGTGAACGATCAGTAATTCTGAATGTGGTAATGGGAGTTCGTGATGAGAAAGGAATAAATATAAAAGAGGCGGAGTCAATTATTGAAAAGTTAAAAAGCCTTATTTCTGACTACGAAAATGTTGACGCTAAAATAGCACCTACGATTGGTATTTCTTCTCCAATCAGTGCACAAGTAAACTATTTGAAATCACGTATTAGCGATGAGTTTGAATACAACGTAATTAAAAAATATGAAATTTTAACAGGTACACCTTTCCACTTTCAGGGCGAAGAGAGAGACATAATGTTAATTTCATTTGCTATAGATTCTGATGCGCATTATGGATCAATAAACTACTTAAATAAAGAAGATGTTTTCAATGTGCTCATAACCAGAGCCAGAAATATGCAGTATTTGTTCACCTCGATTAAGTCCAGACAACTCCCAAAAAATTCATTATTACGGGAATATTTAGAATATGACCATGAATATAGAGAAGAGACTCCGTCAAAAGAAATCTATGATGATTTCCAACAAGAGATTATACAGTATCTTAAAAAACATGGTTATAATGAGGTTTATACTTCATTTACAGTTTGCGGAGTTCAGGTTGATTTAACTGTAGTACAGGATGGGCAACATTATTGCATTGATTTAATTGGCTATCCGGGAGAATTTGTTGCTCAGTTTTCTACAAGGAATATTGAAATCTTAAATAGAATGAACGTACCGGTTTATTTCATTCCTTACAGCGGCTGGGTGCTTAATCAGAAACAAACAAAAAAGGATTTTTTGAATTTTCTGAAAAAGGATAAAGTTTGAATTTTAGAAAAACCTATCGTCATTTGTTTTTAATTATGTATGTCTTTTGTGTTTTTGAGATTTAGTGGCGTTATTTCTTCAAAATAATCATCGAGTATGGAATCATTTGTAGATTTTTTTGAGAATATCCCAACGGCATTTCGGGCAGGTTTGCTGATCGGAGGAATATTTCTGTTCTGGATCATTGAAGGGGTGTTTCCGCTGTTTGAGTTTGGGTATAAAAAAGTTCGTCATGCCGGAATAAATTTATTTCTGAATGGGTTGTTTCTGGCAATAGGCTTGGCTTTTGCCGGACTTCTGGTTTGGTCATCTGATTGGGTGACGGCTGAAGGTTTCGGAGTTTTACAATGGATTGAAATGCCGTTATGGGCTCAGGCGATTACCGGAGTATTGTTGTTGGATTTCTTCGGAGCGTATCTGATTCATTGGATCGAGCATAAAGTGAAGTTTATGTGGCGATTTCATCTGGTGCATCACAGTGATACGACGGTTGATGTAACCACGGGTTTACGCCATCATCCGGGCGAAGCTGTATTCCGAATGATATTCACGATTATAGGAGTGATTTTAGTCGGTGCTCCCATTTGGATCATCTTTTTATACCAAAGTATTTCGGCACTGTTCGCACATCTCACTCATGCCAATATCAACATGCCCAGAAAGATCGATCGGGCTTTATCGTGGGTGTTCATCACTCCGTTAATGCATAAAGTTCATCATCATTTTACCCAGCCATATACTGATACCAATTACGGAAATATCTTTTCGATTTGGGACCGAATGCTTGGTACGTTCGCTCAGGTTGATGAAATGACCGAGCTGAAATATGGTATTGATACACATATGGATCCAAAAGAAAATGATAATCTTGGAAATCTGTTAAAGATCCCGTTTCAGAAATATCGACCGCCGGTGGGTTCTAAGTTTGGAGAGGTAGAAAAAGATTCTGCCACGGAATCTGAAAAGCACTAAATTTGAATTAATTACTTGTTCAGTTGCTCCAGAGCATCTTCATATACAGTCATCATAAGTTCTTCCTGTCCCGTGAGTTCCCAAAACCGCAGCTGAAACTGAATTAAAATGGGTTCAAGGTTTTCCATATCGTGAGAACTTGTGTCAAAGTAATAATCCAATATTTTGGCAAGAGTTCGATCTGTAAGTACTTCCTGCAGAGAGTATACCAAAGTGAGCTTTTGTGTAGTCTCGAAATCAAATTCTGAGACTATACCTGTTGATTTTGCCGATTCCCAAGCGGTATTTATCAGAATGGCATCAATAAGAGATTCATTATCAGTAAGAACACCCAAATTCAGAAAATCATATTTTTGAAGTTCTGTTTTCAGGCTGTCACCATCACCATTAATAATGGACGAAATCCGGTCTCTGACAGCTATATGTTTTTCTTTCCAGTTTTGAAGTATACTCTGGTTTCTGATAAGTTCCTTTTCAATACTTTCTAAAGCAGTGGCTTTCTTTTGATTGGTTTGATAATCATCAAACAGCTTATTGATAAATAGCGCAAACAAAACGCTGAAAATGATTAATGTTCCTTCAGCTAGATATTTCTTGTAGTCCGTTTTCATGAATTATTTTTCCGTGGGAAAGCCAAACTAACTCCAATCCCAACCACTACCACCACAAAAGCACCTAATGGATTTAACCATAAGAACTCAATAGCTTTGGCATATCCATCCGGTGTTTGTATCCACGGAAATATGAAAGAGTAATCCTGAATGGTTGCATTATAGAAAAGTCGATCGAATGTGAATACAGAAGCCATTCCGCATAGCAATCCGGTTAATGCTCCTGTTCCGTTGGCTTTTTTCACCCAAAGAAGGAGAATAAATACTCCCAGAATAGAGCCGTAGAAATAGCTACCAATTTGATTAATCAATTCAATAATAGAACGGGTTTCGCCGAGAACCAAAGCAGAACCGGTAGCAATGATTCCCCACAACACAGTTACCGATCTGGAAGATTTCAGAAAGTGTAACTCGCCCGGATCATCAGGTCGAAGTCGCTTATACCAATCCACTATGGAGACTGTTGTAAGGGCGTTCAGTTCTGAATCTATGGAGCTCATCGCTGCTGCAAAAATTCCGGCGACAATCAAACCAACAAGTCCGATCGGAATATATTTGAGAATGAAATATGGAAAAATGTAATTGGTATCGTTTACATCCGCTTGACGGATTTCGGCTTGGAGTGCAAGTTCTTTATTTCTGGCAGTATTAAAATCAGCATCCGCTTCCAGGAATGCTTGCTGAGAAACCATATTTCGGTTCTTTGCAGCTTCAACGGCTAGTTTTTGTCGATTTTCGCGAGCCTCTGCATATTGTTGCTCAATGATCTGTTCTCGATTTAGTTGCTCTTCCGTTTGAGCAACGGGATCTGTTGCGCGGAATGAAATAGGGGCATCATTAAAAATAAAGAACACATAGAGCATCACTCCAAGTAACAGAATGAAGAACTGCATGGGTACTTTCGCATAGGCAGAAAGCAAGAGTGATTTTCGAGCTTCTTTGGTATTAGAAGTGGTGAGGTAGCGTTGAACTTGAGTTTGATCAGTTCCGAAATAAGAAAGCATCAAAAACAGAGCTGCAAAAACTCCGCTCCACACATTATATTTTTCGCTGAGGTCAAAATTAAGATCCAGAGCCGTTAATTTATCTAAGCTTCCGGCAAGATAAAGAGCATCGCCAAAACCTACATCTTCAGGAAGGTTTGCCATCACTACAAAAAAGCAGAAAACAAGACCAAACATCATCACCGCCATTTGTTTTACATCAGTCTGAATCACACCGGCAACTCCGCCATACATGGTGTACAATGTGGCAATAAATCCAATAATGAGAATAGTAGCAGTAAGTGGAAGTCCGAGTAGCAAAGCCAGAACATAACTTGGAGCTGCAATCACGGCTCCCAAAGCCAAACCTCGGGAGATCAAAAACAATCCACTGGGAGTGAGGCGGGTTTTTAATCCAAATCGTTCTTCCAGAACCTCGTAGGCTGTGAACGCTTTCATCCTGCTAAAAAATGGAACCAGAAACATACAGATTAGGATCATCGCAAAAGGGATGGCAAGATACACCTGAACGAATCTCATATCTTCTACATAGGCAATTCCGGTAGTTCCGATAAAAGTGATAGCTGAGGCTTGTGTTGCCATGATTGAAAGTCCGGCTGCCCACCAAGGCATGTTTCTTCCGGCGAGTAAAAAACCTTCAATATTTTCGGCATCTTTACCGCGACGTGTTCCATCCCAAATAGTATATAAGAGAAAAAGTGAGAGAACTGCCCAATCTATCCAATGCATATTAAGGCAAATTAAAAGCTGAGGTGAACCACAGGAAAAGCAGAATAAAAATAACGCCCGTTGTAAAAACCGCTACGTAAATTTTATTCCAGTTGGTGGTTGAGTTTTCTTCTTTCATGACGGATGATAGGGATTGAGAACTACAATTTCTCTAAAATTCTAAAACTCTCCACCCCTTCATTTAAAAGCAGATCCAGAATAGAACAACCTTTCACAAATCCGGGATAAGCTTGCTGATAAATTGGGTGCTTTTCAAGGACTGTTTCGGCTAGCTTGCTTTGTCGCTGGTAGTTTTTGGATTGATGTTCCAGATAAAAAACTTTAGCATTGAGATTCGTAGCTGTTTCATCAGGAAAAGTGCTGTATCCATCTACTTGGCTCGCTAATTCATAATCAATCTCAATTTCCAGATAGGTACACATCCTTCCAAAAAAGTAGAGATTGAATTCCAACAAATATTCGAATTTCTTTGCTTGTTGAATATCATGATAAATCTCATCCTCAAAGTGATCGAAGTAAGTGGCGTTTTTGTAGTTATGAAGAATGGCGTTCCAAAATGGCTCGAGCCAATGTTGAGAATGATCCAACCGAATATCTTTAATAGCTTTTTTCCGATCTTCAGAAACAATGGGTAAGTTTATCCATTGCGAATCTTCTTCATTTCTGATCTGCGTTCTGTGTGTTCTTCCTTTACGGGACCATTTCTCAACATCCGTAAAAATAGTCCGATTAGCTTTTAGCATAGAAGCTAAGTCGTATAAGTTTGGAGCAAATTGGGGTGTCAGCAAGGCAATTTTCATGGTCAGAATCTAAAACACTTTAACGCCTTAACACAAATGAAAAGTGTTAAGGCGTTAAAGTACTCTGTCATTTCGAAGGAGCTTGTCGACTGAGAAATCTAACAATCTATTTCAAAGTATGATTTTAGATTTCTCACATTCGTTCGAAATGACAGAAATCAATTCACAATCAACGCTAACCTTCAAGTTTTATATTCCTTATCTTTGATGTTCTGAAATAAAAGAATTCATCAAAATTTAGTTAAAAATATGAGCGTTCGCGTACGTTTTGCTCCATCACCCACAGGATTTCTTCACATCGGCGGTCTCCGCACGGCTTTATACAATTATTTATTTGCCAAACATCATGGCGGAACATTTGTTCTTAGAATTGAAGACACCGATCAATCTCGTTATGTAGAAGGTGCAGAACAGGATATTATCAATTCACTGGAATGGGCAGGAATGAATATTGATGAGGGCCCAACAAATCCCGGCGATGTTGGTCCATATCGACAAAGTGAGCGAAAGGAATTATATAAGAAATATGCGGAGCAGTTGATCGAAAGTGATCATGCGTATTATGCGTTTGATACCACCGAAGAAATAGAGCAGATGCGAGAGCGATTGAAGGCTTCGGGAAATCCGTCTCCTAGTTACGATTCTATTACTCGACAGTCTATGAAAAATAGTCTTACTCTTTCTCGAGATGAAGTTGAGAAGCGACTAGAGAATGGCGATGAATATGTAATTCGTTTAAAAGTACCGAGACGTGAAACCGTAAAATTTGAGGATTTGATTCGTGGAATCGTTTCTTTTGAAACTGCAGGATTGGACGATCAGGTGTTGATGAAGTCAGACGGTATGCCGACATACCATCTAGCAAATGTAGTAGATGATCATACCATGAAAATCACGCATGTAATTCGTGGGGAAGAGTGGTTGAGTTCCGCTCCTAAGCATATGTTACTGTATAACGCTTTCGGATGGGAGCCACCAACGATGGCACATCTTCCTTTAATTATGAGTCCGAGTGGTGGAAAACTTTCCAAGAGAAAAGCTGAAAGTGAAGGAATTCCTATCAATACCAAAGATTACATATCAGGGAATTACGAGCCGGAAGCATTGATTAATTTTCTGGCGTATTTAGGATGGAGTCCTGGCGACGATTCTGAGATCCATGACATGAAAGAATTATGCGAATTATTTACGCTGGATCGAGTAAGCAAAAGTGGTGCGGTATTCAATCACAAAAAGCTAATGTGGTACAACGAGCATTATATTAGGGAAACGTCTGTTGATGAACTGCTTCCTAGAATTAAAGAATTAGCGGAAGAAGCAGGTTTTGATACCAAAGATGGAGCATATCTGAAAACGGTAGTAGAATTACTGCACGAACGTGTTTCTAAAATAGATGAGTTTGTGGCAATGGGGTCGTTTTTCTTTGAAGCTCCTAAAGAATACGATGAAAATGCACTCAAAAAATGGAAAGATGATAGTGCGGGATTAGTTACTTCTTACAAAGAAAAAATCGAAGCGCTTTCTGATGATGATTTCGAAGCCGCTATGCTGAAATCTAAGCTGGAAGAAACTATCGAAGAACATGAAGTTGGTTTTGGTAAGCTGATGATGCCTCTTCGAATAGCGGTAACCGGACAAGGTTTTGGTCCGGATTTGTTCGCTTCTTTAGAGCTTCTGGGCAAAAAAGAAGTGTTGGACAGGATTGGTACAGCTTTGGAGAGATTGGGGTAACTTTTTATTCACTCAAGCCTGTAATAACGTCATTCCTGCCCTGCCTGCGGCAAAGGCAGGGCAGGAATCTGGATTGTAGTTAATATTTATAAATTGTTATATATCCTCTAAATAATTTTGAAGGTAATTTTCACAGAAAAAAAACTGAGACAAATAGCTCAATCCAGATCTCGGGCATACGCCGCGAGACGACGGTTCAATTAGAAATTACGGGTTTGAAAAAAGGCTTTCGATCAAAAACCGAAAGCCTTTCAAATTGTAAAGGAGTAAGATAGTTACTTCTTCTTCGAAACAATCCCACCTTTCTGGCTATCTACTTTTACAGTGTAGTTATTTCCACCCCTGATAATCCAGCGAACAGTGACTGAACTCATTCCGGGAATGTTGGCTACTTCAATTCGAGCAGGTTTGTTTTTCTGTTCCGTAGTTTGATTCAGATCGCGATTAGTAACAATCATTCCGGCTTCAACTGTTGCACCTTCTAAACTGATAATATCCGGAGGCATGATGTTATTGTTTACATCAATACTTGCGTGAGTAGGCATCAATCTACTGTTTGTAACAACAGCAGTCACTTCTCTTAAGCCACCACCAAGATTTTTCTCAGAGATTTCATCAATTGTAAGTTTAGGAGTGTGGTATGCATGGTAGATCGTGAATGCCATATTTCTATGAGCACCTTGTTCCAGCAAAAATCCCGGATGAGCACGGCCGAAGTTCTTTTCAAAACCACCGATTTCAATTTCTCCGTATTGAGGATGATTGTAGGTTTTCCATTCTGTCATCGCATCACCAAAAAGAAGATGCTTGTTAAATTCGTAGGAGTCAGTAGCATTTCGATCATTGCTCTGGAACATTTCGTAACTGGTCCAAAGCTCATTGGAATAAGTAAATACTCCACGAACTCCGTAGAACCAATCCAATTCTCCACCAAAAACATCGTATAGATCATCGTAAACTACAAGATATCGGTAACCGGGAATTAAGCGTTCGCCCATCTCACCGATTGCATCGTACACCTGAACATCTTGTCGATTGTAAGTGCTGATATCTTCAGCTACACCGGGACCACGAAGAATCATTCCGCCCGAATTATGATAACTTTGAGCCGCTGCAATATTTGGGCGTTCCATTACAAAATCCATTACTGCACGAGTTTCCGGAAGTGAAAACGGATATTTATGAGCTCCGCCCTGAATGTGATTTGGTTGCCAGTTCCAGCCCCAATCACGATTCGGGTCATAATATCCAACGCGATCTTCGTTGATTCTACCATCATTGTCGTTATCAATTCCTTCAGAACCAAGCAATTCATAATCACCAAATTCGTCATCCGGTACACGAACCATCATATTTGGGTACGTTGGATGAATTCGGTAATTACCTCTCGGATTTTTGCGGCGCATTTGGGTAATACTTCCGTTTCCGTCCAGGTCGTCCGGTTGATCTTCATCAACAAGTCCGTCGCCATCATCATCGATGGGCTTTAATCCCGAACGTGGGGAACTTCCCGTATTTGGCTCCGTCATGTAATGTTCACGAGCATCAGGATTTATAGTTGGCACGATGTAGAAAGTCTTATCATTCAGAAGCTCCGTTATAAACTTCACATCACCAAAAGATTCCGTTAAATACCAAGCGGTGTACAGGGACATCTCTGTTCCTTGAATCTCATTGGAATGAATATTTCCATCAATGTAGATGGCAGGTTTTCTATTCGGATCTCCATTTTTAAAGTTGGAAACGGTCAACATCCAAATGTCTTTGCCTTCATAAGATTTTCCGATAGAAGTTCTTTTGGCAAGATCAGGATATGCCTTGGCGATACGTTCAGTTAGCTCGCTGATTCCTTTATAATTGTAATAATGATTCCATGTTGCTTCCACTTTGGGATTTGCAGGAGTTCCTGCAGCCGGGAATACGCCATTAGTTAATTGTGCTTTTGCAGGATTCGAAGCCAGCATCAAACCAAAAACAAAAGCCGTAAGTAGGGTATATCTAAATTTTTTCATGATTTTGTTACTTAATGGTTTGTTCTTTGGTTGCAAATCCGGTCATTGGTGAGCCGGTCTTGATAGTGACTTTTCCTGAACCTTGAATCAGCCAGGTTTTGGTTACAGATCCGTCCGCAGGTATAGAGCGGTCAAAGTCCTGAACATCGCCACTTATGAGGCTCATATTGTTTCCAAGTTTGATTTGTGTCATCACTCTTCGAACCCAGTTATTGCGTTGACCGAGTTGAGATGCTGTCGGTAAACTTCCGCTGTTATAAACATCAACAGTAATACGAGTTAGATTTTTTCCGGCGCTTTCAGATTTGAAATTCACCAGTTCCACCATTGGTTTCATGGAAGCAATTTCCATAATGAAGTCAGTATGACTTTGAGCCAATGAATCCAGAATATTTGCAGGCGGCGTCATCATTGTGAAAGGCTTAAATCCACCCACTTCAACTTTTTGGTTTGGGAAATCAGGATGATCAATTTCAGTCCATTCAACAAATACATCTTGATTTTCGGTTTCTGCCCAAGCCAAATGCTTAGCATGATCGTTATCGAATTTTTTAGCTTTTCCGTCCTCGTCTTTTACTTCAGGTGTCCACCAGCCGGGAGTACTGAAACTGAAACGACCGTAGTGGTAATATGCCCATTGAAATAGATCACCTTGCTGAGGATCGCCGGAAGGAGCTTTACCTAAATTAGTTGTCTCATTATAAAGTTCAGAGATCATTTTGTTTACGTTGATATCGTCCGAAAGCCAACCTGAAACCACACGCTTTGAAGCAGCGGCTCTGTTAAACTTAAGCGGGTCAGAGAGGTTGTTCTCCGGACCAAAAGAAATAACTGCAAACGTATTGCGAGCTTCTTCGAAAAGAAAATCTAACACTCCACGAGTTTCATTTTCTGAAACCGGATTTTCGCTGGAGCCTGATTTGAAATAAGGAAAATCAAAAGAGAAGTTCTGATTGATGTTTACGCCCCCTTCACCGTCTTCGTTGAATTCACCGTCTTTATCGTTATCACGACCTTCGGTAAACATTTTGTACGAGCCTTTTTCGCCTTTATCAGAATCGGCTTTTACCATAATACGAGGATCTTCTTTATGCATCGTCCAACTTCCTGTCTTGTCTGCAATACGCAACATGGTAATCAATTTATCTCCATTCAGATCTTCAAAACCATCTTCGTCATACATTCCATCACGATCAGCATCCGTTGAGGTCATGTTTCCATCTCTTTCGTATTTCAGATTCGCAAAATATTGAGTGGAAGCATCAGGGTTTATCTGAGGAAATACATAAAAAGTTGTAGATGCTAACAGTGTCTTTGTTTCTTCAGAGTCAGCAGTGGAAAGCAATTTCTCTGCAAACCTTAGAGTAAGTTCAGTGCCGAGAATATGAGAACCTTTAGCTCCACCAATCACAGCAATAGCAGGATGGTTTTTTAAATCTCCAGATCCAATCGTGAGCACCCAAACATCTTTTCCACCTTTGGTTTTAGCAACTGATTGTAAACTTGTAATGCTTTTATTAGCATTATTCAGCGCTTTCATTTTGTTAGTTAGTTCAGAATAAGAACTGTAGTCTGATTGGGCTTGAGCAGAAGTTGGGATAAAAAATAACCCAATAAGTAAAAGTGTGCTCAAAACCCGGACTGATATTTTCATCATTGAAATCCGTTTAGTTTTTTTGATGTAAGAAAGTCTCCACTTACACAAGCATTTCAAAATTACAGCTGTAAAAAGATTATAAGCTGATGGTACTACTTTAGTCACAATGAACACATATGGCAATTAAGTGTGATATATTTTATTGTGAATGAAATACGAAAAAATTAAAAGCAAAGCAGATCAGTATGAAGAAATATATACTTGGGTCATTGTTGGTTTTCTTAAGTTGCACATCCGTAGAAAAAGTGACAGAAAAAAATGTTTCAGAAAACGATGTTCCGGAAACAAAAGCAGAACAATTAGCTTCAATTTTCAGCGATTCAGAGATTTTCAACAAAACCATAACAGGTTTTATGCTTTACGATCCTGAGAAAGATTCCACCATTTATGCTGAAAATGAAAACAAGTATATGATCCCGGCTTCCAATACAAAGTTGTTTACTTACTACGCCGGATTGAATGTATTAGGAGATAGAATTCCTGCTTTGAAGTATATAATAAAAGGAGATTCATTGATCTTTTGGGGGACAGGAGATCCTTCTTTTCTTCATCCTGACTTTGGAACAGATGATGTATACAATTTCTTGAGTTCGTTTCAGGGAAATCTGTATTTCTCAGACAGCAATTTTAATGACGAGAATTTGGGTCCGGGATGGTCTTGGGCAGATTATAACTCGTATTACTCCGCTGAAAAAAGTCCGCTTCCTATTTATGGGAATGTTGCCAGAGTTACCATTGAGCACATTGAAGCATATCATCTTGCTAAAGAGAATGGTGAGTATCTGGTAAATCCAAAGATATTTAATAAATACATTGATGAAGGAGTGCTAAGTGATAACGGTAGATTTATACTTGAAAGAGACAGAGTTGGAAATGACTTTGAATATGCATTCACATCTGATACAACCAGATATGAAACTGATAAACCCTTTCATTATACCCCGGAATTGGTCACTGAGTTATTATCAGATACGTTGAATAAAGTAGTGGAGTATTTGCCCGATGCAAAACTTCCGGCAAACCATGAAATGATTTACAGCATGGAGTCAGATTCATTGTATAAAAAAATGCTTCTTCCCAGCGATAATTTATTGGCAGAACAGATCATGTTGATGATTTCCGGAGTTGTGGGTGATGAACTGAACAGCTCTGCAGGAATCAGATATGTGAAAGATAACTTTTTAAGTGACCTGCCGGATGAAGCCAACTGGAGAGATGGTTCAGGGTTGTCGAGATACAATTTATTTACCCCGAGAAGTGTGGTTACCCTACTAAAAAAGATCGATGAAAAAGTAGAAGATGATAAGTTGTTTGATGCGTTACCACAAGGAGGAAAGCAAGGTACGATTAGGAGATTATACGCTAACAAAGAAGGTGGAGCTCCCTATGTGTTTGCAAAAACAGGGACACTAAGTAATAATCATTGCCTGAGCGGTTATGTGATCACAAGATCAGGTAAAAAATTGATCTTCAGTTTTATGAATAATAACTACGTGATCTCAACCAGAGAGGTACAAGCGCAAATGGATGAGATTCTTTGGTTTATTTATATGAATTTATAAGGAGTTGTAACAAAAGCCGGCGAACTTATTCATGTATATAATTAAAATGAGTTTATATGAAATGTAGTTTATTGGTTTGTGCAACAATAATGATTGGGTTTTTAGTGAATGTGGCAACAAGTTCAAATAAAGCCAGCATTATTGAACCATGTAAAGAAGAAGTTACTTATTCCAGAGGAATACTGGAGCGATTTATCAGCTCATCAAATTGGTCAGAAGAAAGGCTGGAAACCGGAACAACAGGATTACAAGTTTCGCAAATTGAGCTATTAACGGATGATAATTATGATATCGTTTGTGAAGATTTGAACATGCTTAATGCACCTGGAATAGCGATGAAAGTAGGTCCCAATAATGATCCTAAATACGACTATGTATATTACAAAGCAGGTAATTTTTATTTTGTAGTTATTATTTTAGCTGAGCCCTCTGATCCAAACTATATTAGCATTGGACTTTCCGCTTTAATGATTTACGATGAAAACCTAAATGAGATTAAAGGGTATTTATTCTAAAACACCCAGAAGTTTATTATTACGCATTAGGTGTTTTTGCATCCTTCAACATTCTCAGCTTGATCTTGAATACTCCAAAGATCACGGTCATAAAAGGACTGATCAAATTGAAAAAGGCATATGGAAAATAAGTAAAGGTATCTACTCCCAGTACGGTTGAGTGATAAGCTCCGCAGGTATTCCATGGGATCAAGGCGGATGTTACCGTACCGGAATCTTCCAGAGTTCTGCTTAAGTTTTCAGGAGCAAGACCTTTTTCTTTGAAGATGTCAGCATACATTCTTCCCGGAACCACAATTGCAAGATATTGATCTGAAGCGGTGATATTAAAGAACACACATGTTCCTGCCGTTGTGGCAATCAAAGCTCCCGCAGAATTTATTCCGCTTATTACACTTTCAGCAATTCGTTTCAACATTCCGCTACGTTCCATAACTCCTCCAAAAATCATGGCAGATAAGATCAACCAAACCGTACCAAGCATTCCATACATGCCGCCTGAAGTAAGCAAGTCATCAACGATGGTATTTCCTGTTTCAATAGAAATGCTTCCATACATGGAGGTCATAATTCCAACAAATCCCTTTTCCCAAACTCCTTCCCCGTATTGTGCTACTCCCTGAACTAATTCAGGTTGAAATATCAAGGCAAAAACAGCTCCTAACAAAGCACCAATTGTTATTGCAGGAATGGCGGGCATTTTTTTAGAAATCAATACCACCATTACCACCGGAACAATGAACAAAAAGAAGTTTATATCGAATTTGTTATCAATAGCATCTAATATTACTTGAGTTTCAACAATTTCTGTATTTCCTCCTTTAACAAAACCAAGCACCAGAAAAATAATTAAGGCTATAGAAATAGAAGGGACTGTTGTGTACGCCATGTAACGAATATGCGTGAAAAGATCCGTTCCGGCCATGGCAGGAGCTAAATTCGTAGTATCAGAAAGAGGAGACATTTTATCACCAAAATAGGCACCGGAAATAATAGCGCCGGCAACCATTCCTAGTGGTATGCCAAGGGCTGTTCCAATTCCAACAAGAGCGATACCAACGGTAGCTGACGTTGTCCAAGAAGAGCCTGTTGCGATGGAAACAATCGAACAAACAACACAGGCAGCAACAAGAAATATAGTTGGGTTTAGAATTTGTAATCCGTAGTAGATCATTGCCGGTACTATTCCGCTAAGCAACCAGGTTCCCGCCAAAGTACCGATAAGCAAAAGAATGATCATAGACGACATTGCCGAGCTAATACTGTCAACAATTCCCTGGCGAATCTCTTCCCATTTTATGCCTAGTGTAAGTGCCACTAGTGAAGCTATTCCGGCAGAAAGCATCAAAATAATTTGATTGGAACCATCTAAAGAAGCATCACCATATATCCTTACATTTATGAACAGAACAATAATCAGAAAAATAATAGGGATAAAGGACTGAAGAAGAGTGGGCCGATCGTATTTATAGGTCATGGTGCAATTGAAGTTGGTTCTTTAACGAAATAAAATATAAAGTGGTGTGAATAAACGCTGATTTTTAACTAAAAACCAGTTTAAAAGTGTTTTCCTCAATAATTTCGCTTGTTTCGCTGTCATATCTTCTTTCTATAAATTCAACACTTCCACTATAATCAATCAATAAAAGAGTAGAACATAAAGTGCCGTAGTTTTCGGTTTTAATAAATACAGAAGATATTGCCTTCTCCCACACAGAAGGTATTCCCGTTGAAGGGAGTTCATCGTCAGGTGCTTTAGATGGATCTTTCAATATCTCAAAGAGTTTTTCTTTATCCGGGTTTTGGTTAGAAGTAACGCGTTCTAACTCTTTTTTTGCCTGATCTAATTTTGGCCAGGGTGTATCAAGTAATGCATTACTAACTCCATGAATCCCGGGAGTTATCTCCGTTATTTTCTGATTTTCATTGGAAAAATGATACAGGGAATCTTTGTCCCCAGCCAATAAATTGAATCCGTTATAATTTTGTGCAGAACCTTCAAGCTCCTCTAAATACTGAGGAGCAGAATTTTCTGTTTTCAAAAAATCGAGGACTAAAGTACCTCTGGTAGGTGCTTTTTCTTTGATGTTTTGTGGATCTCGGTAATTCGTAAGTGCTCCCCATTTACCTGACTTTGAAATTCCCATCCAGGTACCATTTGCTTTCAAATCTTTCCCTGCAAGTATTTGAGGATATCTTTCTTCAGTCCAGAATTGTGCCGGGCGTGTGGGTCTTTGATAAAATTCATCCCTGTTTGCTGCAACAATTAATTTATAGCGAGGATGAGTTTTATAAGAAAATGCAATCAAGCACATAAAATTGGAGTAAATTTGGTTTTATAATTAGAATGAATCTAAGCATATTACCGCAACCATTTCGAAATTTTGCGTATAGCATAAAATGTTTTCAGAATCTAACAATCACTTTAGGGATTTACTTTTGTTGCTACTAGGATGTTTGGGTGCATTCTGGTTTTATTTCAGTTACCTCAGTCTTGATCCTGTTTCAATCATCAAAAATGAAATCTCTGAAGAAGCAGTGATATCAAAAAGTGACTCTGTAGTAAATTCTTGGCAGGTATATCAGGGAAACACCTTACCTAAATTAGAAATGCAATCTTACAGGGGAATTGTTGACTCTTTACAACATAAGTTGGGTAAAAATGGGTTCAGGGAGTTAATGAAGAATGAAGAGACTAAAGATTTCCCTCTTTTTTACTGGAGGATTAACAATTTCTTCAAAGACAGCTATTATGAAGATAGGCAGCGAGCCTCTGAAGTAAAATCTACTCCGAACGGTGAGATCATCTCATACTCAATGGATTCGGAAGCTATCAAGAAAATTCAGCCATTTAATAACAGTATTATAAGACAAGCTCTGGGTTTAAATTTCGAAACAAATGTTGAAAATAGAATTATTCAGGATTCTCTTTTAAACGAACTGCTCAATTTTCAGACAGTACAAGGCGAAACCTATAAAAACTATTCTAATATTCTGAAGTTTTCCGAAATGCTGGGAGCCACACTTCCTGACAATGGAGAGTTATTTGAACGTGATGAAATTTGGAATGGGGCAACAGCATATTTAAATGATACCTATTGGAAAAGGTATTCATTTCAAAAAGATTCTGTTGAGTTTCAACAAGATCAAGGATTGAGATATGTGCGTTTATTTGTTACTGCCAAAGACTCGGTGCTAGGGTTTTTTCCAAAATTGGAAATTGATTTACTCCCTGCAGGTGGCATAAAAGCCATCACATTCAATTTTAATGATCTGGATATTCCTTCACGTCCTTATTTTAATGTGATGGGGTTAATCATACAATTCACACTACTCTGTTTGGGAATTTGGCTGATCTCAGTTTTTTATCTAAGAATAAAAGCTAAGGCAATCGATACACAGCCTGCATTTGTTATTTCAGTATTGGCTGGATTTATGTTTTCGGCAACCCAGTTTCTTAGGTTTGCTACCGATCTAGAACTTAACAGCGAGGGAATCCAGAATATTTCATTGCCTGATCGCTTTTTCATTATTGGAATTCTGGGAGCAATTTCAGCGGTAGTATTTTTTGTAATAACAACGATAAGTGATTCAGTTACCCGCCAACATTGGCCGGAAAAGTTAAAAGCCTGGGATCTTGCTAGAAGAGGATTCTTTAAAAATAAACCGGTTGGTCGTTCTTTTATACAGGCTATCTGCATTGCGGGAATGTTAGCCGGTCTTTGGACAATCTTAGTTCAAATTCTTCCTGAAACTCATATTACCGGAGACGTTCGCTTACAATCACCTGAGTTTGCTTTTCCTTCTATTGCAGTTTTAATTGAAAACCTTTTAGCCAGTATAGTTTTAGTAATAACAATATTAATGATCTTAGGGAATCAATTATATGCTATTACAAAGATAAAATGGATTATTCCGGTTTTAAGTGGGTTTATTTTTGCACTCTTGTTAGATCCGTTTATTTCAATGACGGTTCATCCATTTAATGTATCGTTAATAATAAATTTTATAATTGGAGCTTCTTTCGGCTTATTTTATTTGAGATACGGTTTTCTGACCATGGTTATCTCACTCTTTATCTATACCGGTATTTTTACAACGAGAGCAGGCTGGGCACTATCAAATTCACCTGATGCAAACCTATTCTATGTTTTTATAACAGCAGTTTCCGGGCTGTTTATTTTAGGGTTTTATTTTGTAACTGCAGGAAGTGAGAAAAAGGATCTTCCGGATTATGTACCCGGTTATATCGAAGATCAGGCCAAAGAACAACGACTTGATCAGGAGCTGGAAATTGCTCAGGAAGTACAAAGAACTTTTTTACCATCAAGAGTTGAAAAGCTTACCGGAATTGATATTGCAGGAATATGTGAGCCGGCTCAGGAAACTGGCGGTGATTATTATGATATGATATCGCTGGGCAAAAACAGAATGGCCATTGCGATAGGAGATGTAAGTGGCAAAGGAATTCAGGCGGCGTTTTATATGACTTTTGTGAAAGGAGTACTTCATAGTTTAAGTGCCCTTATTTTATCACCATTGGAACTCCTAAATCAGCTTAACCGATTATTCAAGGAAAATGCTACGAGAGGTACTTTCGTATCAATGATCTATGGAATTCTGGAAGCAGATAAAAGAGAGTTTACTTTTGCCAGAGCCGGTCATAATCCAATGTTGGTAGTAAGAGCAAATGGAGACGTTGAATGGTTGATGTCGAAAGGAATCGGTATCGGTGTTACCAACAGTTTATTATTTATGAAAGGCACGGAAGAATTTACGCTGAAGTTGAAAGAAGGAGATGTGGCGGTTCTTTATACTGATGGAATTACCGAAATGATGAATATAAGTAATCAGTTTTATGGGGAAGAAAGACTGGAAAAGGTTGTAAAAGGTGTGCGAAAAGGAGCTTCAAGTAGTATTCTTAATATAATAATCAGCGATGTAAAAGAGTTTAAAGGTGTAGCTAAACAGCACGATGATATGACGCTTGTTGTTATAAAAGCTGATGCATCTGTAAATAAATAGTTTTGTATATTCCTTTATGAAAATTTCACAAATAATCGCTCCGTTTTTACTAATTCTTTTGTGTTCAGCACTTGTCTTTTCGCAAGAATCCAATATTAAATCAGGGGTGGAATGGCAATCACTCGAAGAAGCTCAAAAAGAGGCTAAAGAAACCGGCAAAAAAGTACTCATTTTTGGCTATGCAGATTGGTGTACCTATTGCCGAAAAATGAGAAAAGAAACTTATCCGGAAAAGAATGTTCAGGAAGTATTAGATAAAGATTATATCCCGGTTCAAATAAATGGCGAATCAGAAGAAGAAATAGTTTTTAATGGTAAAACATATAAATCGTACGAATTAGCTAAATATCTAAGACTTACTTCTTACCCAACGCATTACTTTTTGAATTCGGATGGCAAAATTATCGGAGCTCAACCCGGTTTTTTACCTGCTGACGTGTTTTCACCGCTCATGAGCTATATCTCTGAAGATCTATTTGGTGAAATTAGCTTTCTGGATTACATGGAAAAGAAGGGAATAAAGTTAGAACAAGACCAAGATTAGAGTATGGGACTTTCTCAATCTGTTGAAGACTATTTAAAAGCGATTTATTTGTTGGAGATTGAAGATAAATCTGCAACAACTAATAGTATAGCAGAAGCACTATCTGTATCCTCAGCCTCTGTAACCAATATGTTTAAGAAGCTTGCTAAGTTAAAGTTGATTAATCATAAATCTTATCGTGGAGCGGAGCTTACAAAAGCAGGAGAGAAGATCGCTTTGGAGGTTATTCGTCATCATAGGTTATTGGAATTGTATTTAAAAGAAATGATGGGCTACTCTTGGGATGAAGTGCATGATGAGGCTGAAAAATTGGAACATCATATTTCGGAACAGTTTGAAGATAAGATTGCTGAACTATTAAATGATCCTACTCATGATCCTCATGGAGATCCGATTCCATCTAAAGAGGGTGTTGTGCCTCAAATGGCCTCTTTAGCAATTACTGATGCGCAAGAAAAAGAATCCTATATAATTGGAAGAGTAAGAGATCAGGATCCCGAGTTACTTCGTTATCTGGAAAAGAGCGGAATCATTCCGGGTGTAAAAGTTACCGTTCTTGAAAAAGCTCCTTTTGATGGACCCGTAAAAATTAAACTTGAAGACAGAGAAACCACGATTGGCAATTCTGTTGCTAAAGATGTTTTTCTAGTTGAAGAAATTGCTGATTAGTTATTCTGTTTCATAGTTTTTATTGAGGTTGTACATTACAATTTGTTGAAATCCATTTATGTATGTATATCCAAGTATATAATCTTTACCAATTTCTGTAACACTCATTCCTTCAGGTGTAGATAAAGTTCCTAGCCATAATCCTTCAGTATTCAATACATCCCAGGTTTTGTTGGTCTCCCAAGGAAGAGTAAATCGTTTTGCCCAAATATTACCTTGGGTGTCTGTTTTTAGTTCAGATATTGCAGGTACAAATTTGGGAAGCGGCAAAGGTTCACTATAAAAGTGGCGATACTGTTTTTCTCTGTTCCCAGATAACGTATTCAAAGATTCTTCTTTATATCTTTCCCAAACATCATCTACTTTTTTTCTCGGGGAATTCCATATAAATGCATTCAGTATAACTCCTGAAGAATCTATCAACTCAATTTTGGGTTCATCACCGGGAGTAAAAAATACATTGTTTTCTGTACCTGTTGCATAAGAGGGAGGGGGAGAAAAAGGGATGTAAGGATAATTTGTAGTTTCTCCAACCTGATTAACATATCTGACTCTTGAATTTCTCTCAACTATCAAACTTTCATAATTCCAATCTTTTGAAATTCGATGCAATCCAAATTTTAGTTTAATAAGGGTTCCCGGATTTCCCTGGAGAGCTCCAGAACCTACATTGGACCAAACTAAAAAATCATTATTACTAAACACATTCGTCAAGTTTGGAAAGCTTGTACCATCTATTTTAGGAAGGTTTTTAGCTTCTATATATTCTCCTGAAGTATCATAGAGATGAATCCGATCATTACGACCATCAGTTACAATTAACAAACTGTCTGTATATTTGTGAATTCTCATAGAAGAGAATTTGGCAAAATCTCCGGGCCCACGACCTTCCCGCCCCGCCGACTTTATAAAGCTTCCATCCCCCTCATACCAACGAATTTCACTGGTACCAGAATTGGTTACTACAAAGTTTCCATTAGTCAGTTTTTTTGCTGAAAAAGAACGATAGAATTGGTAATCCGAGCTCCCATCTTCAAGACCAATGCTTAACGCGGGTTCTTCAGAAACAGTCCAGAAAGAGTCTTTAAACATGGGTGTTAAGCTTTCGACGATCCGGACATCGGAATTAAATTTCTCATTCTGCTTTTCAGAACAGCCAGTAAGAACGAGAAAAATAATGAAAGTAAAACGAATCATACTTTATAAGTATTAATGTATTTTGACTTATAAAATAATACTCAAGGTTTAAAATCCAAATCAGCTATTATTTAAGCAAAGTCATTTTTTTAGTAAGAGAAGTAGCACCAGCAGTAAGCCTATAAATATAGATTCCAGAGCTTAACGAAGAAGCATCAAATGTTGCTGTATGTTCTCCGGCGTTAATGAATCCCTTTTCAATAGTTGCTACTTCAACTCCAAGCATATTATAAATTTTCAGCGAAACGTCAGCTGCTTCCGGAATTGTGTAAGAAATGGAAGTTGAAGGGTTGAAAGGATTTGGGAAGTTTTGTTTTAGCAGTACCGAATTAGGAAGTTCGAAACTATCTTCGTTTGATGTAGCAACAGAAAGTTCATTTTCTATACTCTCATTTACCTCTTCATAATCACTATTTACAAAGCCGGTTCCTTTATATGCAATTTTCCCTGTTTTATCGATTACAACAGATCTGTCGTAGGCAGAACTATTCCCATAATAATCTACTAAAGATTGACGTGCATTTAATAAAAGTGAATAAGTAATTCCGGTTATATTTTTGAAATTAGTTACCTCAGCAGCACTTGTATTCCACGTATCTAAGCCAAGAGCTACAAAATTTTCATTATCTTTAAAATTTTGATAGATATCATCTTCAGTAATGGGACCGTTATCTCTACAATGAGGACAGTTGGCTCCAAAAAAGAAAATATATACTACTTTCCCTTCAAGTTCGGATAGTTTAATTTGTTCATTTTGAAGTGAGGTCAAAGTGAAATCAGGAGCTTTTTCACCTTCATTTACCTGTGCAAAGCTTTCTGAGTTGAAAGTTATAATCGAAAGAAATAGGACGAGAAAATGCTTCATAATACTAAGGTTATTTTGCGAGTTCTGCTTCAATCACATTTACAACTGTGTTGGCATCTCTATTAACAAATTGAGTTCCTTGATAGGCGATAGTACCATCTGCTGAAATCACTACTGACCTGTCATAGGAAGATGCATTTCCGTAATAATCTATCAAGCTTTGTCTGGCGTTCAGCAAAAGAGGATATGAAATACCTGTTATTTCTTTAAAATTTTGCACGTTAGCAGCGTTGGTATTCCATGTATCAAGGCCCAAGGCTATGAAATTTTCATTATCCTCAAATTTTTGATAGATAGTATTTTCGGTAACAGGACCATTATCTCTACAATGAGGGCAATTAGCTCCGAAAAAGAAGAGATAAACAACTTTTCCCTTCAAGCTTGACAATGTTACCTGGTTATCTTCCAACGATACGAGGCTGAAATCAGGAGCTACTTTTCCGGTGTTTTGACCTTCTAATTCTGCAGAAGGATTTTCTGAACAATTAAGCGAAAAAAGGATTAAAAAAATTATACTAAAAATGGAGTATTTCATGTTCGGGTAATTAAAATCGTGTTGTAATTCTTACTTCTGCACCTTCAAAATCAAGGATTTCGTAACAAATACCGGAAGTACATGCAGGACCACCTCTTCTTTTACCTACGAAAAGAGCTAATGAATTGGATGTATTGATTCTGTACAAGGAATTAAATCCTAACCATGTTCTTGTATTAGTTTCTATCTCAGGAAAGGTATTTGGATTGTCGGTTAAACCCGGTTCCGTAGAAGCTTCAAATACAGCACTTATATTCAGACTAGAATTAAACGAGTAAGATAAGGAAGCAAAATAGTTTTCAATTTTTTCCGGTTGAAAACTTTCATCATATGTCTGGTACTGAAGATCTACAATTACGTTCTGAGATTCACCAAAACTTTTGTCAGTGATCAGACCTATTGAAATACGATTATCCTGTTGCTTAGGCTCATCAACTGCGTAATCTAAAAACGATTTTAGTGAAAGTTGATCATTGAATTTATATGTTCCTTCAATAAAATATTCTCGGTATTCATTTCGTCTGGCAACCTCATTGATTGTATAAGCATAATTTGCTACCAAAGAATGATCACCCTCAAAAGTGTAGAATAATTCTGCTTGTACTCCTTGTTCATTGGAAGTGTTTGGAACATGTGTGCTTCTGTTCAATATCGGATAAGTATGTTCTTTTATAAGTGAAGGCGGATCATTAAATCCGGAAGAGCCGAGTCGGAAATCATTATAGTTTTTGTATTCTAAACTAGCTCCGAAAGAACCATGGTAATAGTTCAATCCTGAATAAAGGGCGTAACTTTGATCTTCATTAAAAGAAAAAGGATCCGATTCAGTATCAATTGCATATTCTCCAAAAAGCTGAAAATTAGCAGGAAGTTGAATGTTGGTCATCAATGATGCATACTGAGAATAATCTGAATTATTTGGAGTGTTGACACGCATCAAAGCGCCACCAACTGAGAGATTATCAGTTGGATAAAAAGTAGCTTGTATTGCTTCAACAAGGTCGGGGTGTCGAACAGAATCAGGTTCAAAATTTGGAGGAAGATCATTTTGTAAAGGCTGACTTCGTATAATCTTTAATTCTGCCCAATCTAAATTCACATCAAAAGCCACTCCTTCCAGATCTCTGAAAAAAGCATATCTGGTACGATAAAAATCACTCTCAAAAACCGAACCCGGGATATCGTAACTTCTCAGAAGTAATCCCGAGCCAATGGTTTCGTAGAAATTACCAAGGCGAATTCTAAAATTATCATCCTGATACTGAAATCTCTTTTGAGTAAGCTCGAAATAATTACGGTCTTCAACAGGGCTAAGAAACTGTTCTGCTTTTCCGAATAAGCTAAATTTTCCGGAATCGTAATACAAATTCAACTGGTTATATGAAGTGGTAAGATCGGTGTTTTCTTCAAAAGGAAGATTCCCATACTGGAACTCAAATGTATTAGTTCCATAAAGTTGCGCCTCTGCTTGTTCTAAAACCCCAAGACTACCAAAGGCTACAAAAAATGATATTAGTCCAATATTTTTCATTCGGCGAGTAATTCTTTGATCTTATTTTTGATCTCAACTTCTTCACCGGTTTTATATCCCTCATGGAAATACACAATTTCATTGTCAGAATTAATAATCAATAGAGTGGGGACCGCTGTTACCCGAAGACGCGCCATTACTGAGCTGTCTGAATCACGAAGAACGGTATAGTCAACACCTAAGGACTTTATAAATGGTTTTACTTTGGCTTTGTTTCGAGGGCCATCAATAGAAATGCCGATGAATTTTACTTGATCATCTTCAAATTCCTTATCCATTTTAACGAACTCAGGAATTGACTTAACACAAGGCTTACACCAGGTTGCCCAAAAATCTATGACAGTGAGATTTTCTCCTTTAATCTGATTATAGCTAACCGTACGATTATCCAGATTCTTTAGCCTGAAGTTGGGGATTTCATTCTGTGTAAGTTCGAATCCGCCAAAGAGGAGGGAAAGGAGTAGTATATATTTCATATGATCCTGTTTTTCTCAAAATATGAACATAACATAGTGAAAAGGTATCACGAAAATATAAAATCAGGAAAGAGACATGAGACATAAGATTTAGGATGTAAGACAAGTTTATCAAGAGTCTTATATCTCACGTCTCACGTCTTAAATCTAATAACCTACTTCACCCAATCCGCAATAAACACATTGGTTGAACGATCTCCGCCATTAAATCTATTTGATGAGAACACAAGTTTCTTACCATCATGAGAAAACATCGGGAAAGAATCGAAAGTATTATCAAAGGTAACTTGCTCCAAACCGGTTCCATCAGGATTGATCATAAATAAGTTGAATGGAAAACCTCGGGTAGAATTATGGTTTGAGGAAAAGATAATTTTCTCCCCTGAAGGATGAAAAAATGGAGCCCAGTTTGCATTTCCTAGATCGGTGATCTGACGCATATTGGTTCCATCAACATTTACCAGAAATAATTCCATATCTGTTGGCTCGACCATTCCTTCACTTAAAAGTGAAGTGTATTTTTCGACTTCAGCTTCTGTTTTAGGTCGAGAGGCGCGGAAGATCAATTCAGTACCGTTGGGAGAAAAGAAAGCTCCACCATCGTATCCAAGTTCGTCTGTAACCTGTACCACATTTGATCCGTCAGTATCCATAATGAATAACTCGAGATCTCCGGTTCTCATTGATGTGAAAACAATCTTGCTCCCATCAGGTGATACCGTTGCTTCAGCATCATAACCGGGAGTATTGGTCAAAGTATCAATGATCTCGCCATCAAGATTTGCTCTGAAAATATCATAGCCTTCATAAATTGGCCACACATAAGCACCACCAGCGCCACGTTCAGGAACTTCCGGGCAGGCTATATCTGCCATATGGGTTGATCCATAAACAACGGTTTCATCAGGCAAGAAATATGAGCAAGTAGTTCTTCCCAAGCCAGTGCTTATAATGGGTGCTTCAAATCCGGGCTCGTTCTCTTCTGCATCCATATAATAGATCTGATCACACTCTGTGCCCCACTCAGGGTTATTAGCCTGAAAAACTAATTTAGAGTTATCATAACTCCAGTATGCTTCGGCATTATCACCACCAAAAGTAAGTTGTTTGATATTTTTAAGATGAGTTTCCTCTTCGTATCGAAGAGTGTCTCTCTTTTCTGGTGTGCAGTTCAGGATTAATAGTGCAACAAATAGTGGTGATAAAAGCTTCATAGAGTAGATTGTTAAAAATTCAGGCTGAAAATACCATAAAATTGTAAAGTAAATATGAAGAAAATGAGAATGTCGAATATTAAGACTCGGAACGAAATAATGGCCTGAGTGTAGAATTAAATAACAACTAAAAATAAACTAACCACTATGAAGAACTCCAGAATTTTAATTCTTATCACTTTAATAGCAGTAACATTTGCAGCTTGTTCAGAAAAATCAAAAAATGAAGCTGAAAAAATGGGCGATCAAATTGAAAATACTGCTAATGCGGTAGGCAATGATTTCGAAACTAAAAAGAATGAGTTTATTGCTGAAGCGAAAGCTGATATCGAAGAAATCAACGAAAAAATAGAAAAGCTTGACGAAAAGATCGATTCTGCCTCAAAAGATGCAAAATCTGATGTTAGAAAAGCAATGGATGATCTAAAAGCACAAAAGGATAAGCTTGGCGATGAACTAAGTCAACTTGAGGATGCATCTAAAGAAAACTGGGAAAGACTAACAGTTAGTATTGAGAATGGGTTTGAAGACTTGAAAAGAAGTTATAATAGCCTGTTAGATGATATGAAAACAAGCTAGTCGAAAAAAACAATTATCAAAAAGCCCTTATCTAAACGTAAGGGCTTTTTTTGTTTAGATTTTTATCTGAATTGAAGCATAAAATGTTCTTGGGGGAGATGGTATAATTCCTGGTCCCGGATAGCCTGTTGCCCGACGTGTAAAGTAATAGGAGTTGAACACATTGTTAATTCCTGATTCTAAAGTTATTTGCTTGTATGACCAAGAAAGAGACAGATCTAACACCTCATAAGCGGGAATTTCTCCGCGTATACCACTTTGATTATCGTTAACATTTTGTAGTGCATTAGAGGCGTCAGTGAATTGCTTTGAGATGTAAGTATACTGAATAGAGCCGAGGAGATTTTTATAGCCAAAATTTATTCCTGTCTTTAGATTCAATAATGGAACAAATTCAACTTCATTTCCCTTTACTCCGGCAATCTGTGAATCAAAATATTCAGATCTTGTTACAGCTGTATTTGCAAAAACACTGAATTTGGCATCCGAACTGCTCCTGCTAACCAAAGGCAAAACATTGATCTCAACAAGGCTTTCAAGCCCGTACATAAATGCCTTACCGATGTTTCCTCTGAACCTGACTATTCTGCCTGTTTCTTCTTCTTCACCATCGGCATTCGTTCGGGTTTCTGCTTTTAAAACTTCTCCCAGACGATTATCATACAAGAGCCCAAAAGCGCCAATATCATAGGAGATGATGTTTTTGATTTTACCGCGTACTCCAAAATCGGTAGTAAAACCACTTTCATCCGTTATATCAGAATCTACCTGAAAACTAGGATTCACAATTCTAATATCATTAAAGGTAACAGAGCGATAATTTTGAGAGAAATTTCCATAAAGCTCGGTATCTGAATTCGGCAGGTAGCTAAATCCTATACCAAGAAGAAAAAAGTTTCTGTCAAAGGTTCGATCTTCATCAAATGTTTCATTTTGGATCGGATTTCCGGCAAGGTCAAAATTTATACGCTTATAGCTGCCTTCGGCTTTTGTTTTGATATACTCAAATCTGAAACCCGGAGTAATTGAAAAGTCTTCAGACAAATAAAAAATATGCTCACCGAATAGTGCAAGATTCTGATTTGGAAAAACATAGTCAGATTGATTTGGGTAATCAGGGAACTTTTCATCTGCCAGATTGAAATCGGCATCATTACTAGCTGATCCCGGACCTTGAACGGAAGTATTTCGGGATTGATAGTATTTTCCACCGATTAGTAGAACTGCGTTTTTGCCTATCAAGTTATACCTATGAAGTAAACGTGTTTCTGATCCCCAATTATTGAAATCTCCGAGAATAAGATCTCTGGGCTCGTTGGGATCATCTTGTTGAGAGACACGATTTGTTCTAAACCCCACAGATTTTCTTGAAGCATCCAGTCCAAAAACAGAAACGCTTAAACGGGTTTTATATGAAAATCTATGATCTAATTTTAATGAAGCTAATTTCCAGTCTACATCAAACCAGTTTCGTTCACGGTTGCTAAACTCGGGATCATTATAAAACTGAGCATCTGTTAAACCTCCCGGCTGTTGAGCAAGGTACTTTAAATAAGTAAAATCTGCACTTATCGTCGTTTTTGAATTGAATTTATAATCTGTAAAAAAGTAAACGTTGTTGGATTCAAATTCGGAGTTTGGCCGAAACCCGTTTCCGGTTTTATAATTGTAATAGCCATAATAGCTCAGTTTTTTAGTTGAACCGCTTACGCTATTGAAGGAGGTAAAAAGAGCGTCTGATCCTATCGATTGTCTCGAAAGTAATTCTATTTTTTTATCTCGGACAGGTGTTTTCATTTTGAAATTGACCAGCCCGCCAAATTGAGTTCCGTATTGCAGAGAAGCAGCGCCACGGATAACTTGTATCTCTTCAAGAGCTTCGGCAGGCGGAGTATAATAACTTTCTGGATAGCCCAAAACATCAGCACTGATATCGTATCCGTTTTGTCGAATATTAAAGTTTGAAGATCGGTTTGGATCAAGTCCCCGTCCACCAATACTAAGTTGAAGTCCGGCATCATTAGATTCATAAATATTGAGACCGGAAACCTGACTGTAAATTTGACGAGCATTATTTGAGGAAGTGTTGACAGTTTTTTGACTCAGATCAATAACCTCATTTTTTTTTCCGGCATAAATTGATGTGCCTTCTACTTCTCTTAACCACTTAATGGAAAATACTTCGTCTCTGTGATTTACCACTGCTACTTCAGAAAGCTCCCCTGAAAGTTTATTGAGCCTAACGTTAAGCTTTATATCTTCTGAGTTTAATTCCAGAACACGGCTTTTGATTTCATATCCTAAAGAAAAGAAAAATAGATTATAAGATTTAGGAGGCAGGTTTGTGATTTGAAAGAAGCCTTTATCATTAGTCCTGTATGATTTTCCTGATCCTTCATCATATATCTCAACATTGGTAAGGGGTTTATTGGATTTCAAATCTGTTACAGTTCCTGAAATAGATAATTGGCTAAAAACAGGAAGTGAAATAAACCAAAATGCAATAAGAAGGCTAAAGTCCTTTAATGTCATCTTCAAAAGGAATAATCCATTTTTTAGGTTTTAATGATTTTTCAATTGTTGTTAAATCAATGTCAGGGTCTAAATAAAGAGTGCTTCTTCGACCATTTAAAGCGATGTAACTTTCAACATAAATTTCAGGGTTTTCGATTCCCTGATCTTGAAAGTGTTTTTCCAAATAGTGTGCATATTCAAGAATGAAATCCGGTTGAGTGGACATTTGTTTTTCCTGAAATCGGGTAAGAAACTTCGAGTTATCTACATAAAACCTTTTTTCTGATGTCGGATCGACAACTTTAAAAGAGGCATATCCTGCTTTTTCAATTAGCATAACCCGCCAGGAAAAACGGTACCCTTCTTCAGTCCAGAACAATTCACCCGGATACAGC
>Ga0189291_100165_pt1 | contig 56358 bp, 61 predicted proteins | sample UW1redminimetaG_FD_130331 | JGI IMG/M metagenome (GOLD analysis project Ga0189291, IMG submission 130331) | Marine microbial communities from the Costa Rica Dome - UW179B-red mini metaG | ecosystem: Environmental > Aquatic > Marine > Oceanic > Photic zone | place: Costa Rica: the Eastern Pacific...
CACATACAGAGAATGTATAGGAAACCCCCGAAGTTAAACTTATACCGCGCTGCACATTGTGGCCGTTTAGAGTTGCATTGCCGACTAATTTATCTGCCGTCAACGTCCCGTCAGGCGCAATAATCTGATTAGAGGTTACTGCTGAGTTTGTCTTACTCCAGGCTGCATTATCAAACTGCTCACTGTACGTGAGCAAATTCGTCCGCGCCTCTTCGGCCCTCAGCCCCAGCGGTGCGCCAGTAACAGGGTTATGATCAAACACAGGCTGAGTGGCCGCGACTGTCAGCAGCTTGGGCTGGTAGCGAGTGATGGGCTGGGTGGTTGTGGGTGTGTAGGCTGTTACTGAGCCTCTAATTTCTAGCTGAGCGCCCCACGCAAAAACATCAACAAACCCGCTCGCGTTGCGGTCTTGCAGGGCTATCGCTCCGCTGGCGCTAGTTCCTACATACGAAAACCTTTGCCATGTATCAGTGACGACAAAAGTCTCCAGAATAGTGCCAGACCCGTTTGCGAAACTAAGGCTTCTGGTTCCGGTTGCCACACGAAGCCAGATTGAGTACGCAAAAGTGACACCGACAGAGGTAAGATTGGCCTGACCTATGGCCTTGAATTGCGTATCAAACAGCAGTCTATCTGCGGTCAAAGTGCCATCAGGTGCTACGGCGTCATTGGCAACAACACCAGGCTTGGTGCCAACGCCGCCACCTGTCCATAAGACGCTATCAAATTCCTGTGATCGAACAAACAGGTTTTCCTCAGCCTTAACAAACGTCTTGCCGTCATAGTACCCACCAGAGGCACTGGCGCGGGTGAACGTAACACGTGGATCGAGGACACCCATACCGACGAAGTCGAGGTTCAGGCTCGGGCGCAGTGCTGGAAAGTTGTTAGCCATTATTTATCTCCTTACGCCAGGGTCAGTGTGGTTGATCGCACTGTTCCGTCTGAGCCTTTTACTTTGATGACCAGGGATGTGTCTGATGTGAGCTGGAATGCCATGTCACCGGCACCAGCTGGCGTGACTGATGCACGCGGCCTGATGACAACATTTTCTGGCGACTGGTAAGCCATGCGCCCGAGAAACTGGTTCAGGGGTATTTGGTTTGGGGCTGTGCCTATAGGCAGCCAGTCGGTTCCCAGCCTTGCGTCTGTGTCAGCAATTGGCACCTTGCCAGCGCCGGCATTGATTGAGTACTCGCCACCATAGACAATAGCAATCGCCTGGTCGCGCGCGTTCTGTGTTTCGGTCAGATAGCCCAGGGCAGCAACTTCGGACAGTGCCGCGGCTGCTGCCTCTTCGGCTGAAGTCACTGCCGAGTCAGCGGCAGCATCACGATAGACTTCAACTTCAGCAACAGCGGCATTGAGCTCACTGGTGATCTGAGCCGACAGCGTGCCCAGATTGGTCGTGATCTGCCCCAGGCCGAGATTGATTTCAGTTTCAATGTGACCCAGCATCGCGTTGTACTTAACCGGGTAATCTTGCGCACCATCTGCGATGGTGTAAGGACTCAGGTCTACTGCCATTATCAATTCTCCCGGAATTGCAGTGGTACGTCACTGCCGTTAAACATTAAGTGTGTGTACGAGGCTTCGCTCACGCGCTTGAAAATCGAGGTGCCCTGAACTTTGGAAAAGCCTGTTGCTGTCGGGCTGAGGATCACGTACATGTCGCCGACCATCTGGCGCTCATCGAGGATGGCCATCAGCCTGTCCCGGTACCGGTCACCCATCAGGGCAAAGTCCGGGCGCAGCACTCTGCGGCAGGGCCTGCGAACCGAGTAGATGCCGCCGGCGACAGTGGTTGATTGCTCGGTGTCCTCTTCGATGGTCACTGGGCTGCCGAACTCATAGTTGTAGTCAGGCGTCCAGGCGAAGAACAGAGCCAGCTTGTCGATCTCGGCGATGTTGTTGGTCGGTGTCGGGATATCCAGATCCAGCTGGAAAGACTTTCCTTTGATCGTTTCAAACGCCAGGCTGTAGACCGGGTCCAGGTTGCTAGTGTCGTCATAGAAACCACCCCAGGGATCGTACCCGGCAATCATTTCGCCCCAGGGCCTGATCGTGTGGATCTTGTCCGCGCCATCGACATTGTCTGAGTCGTACACCACATCACCGGTCTGAGACTCGCCGGCGAAGATGCGCAGCCGTCCGGTGGAATCGGATGCCAGGTTATGGCCCTTCATGATCATGCCAGTCATGGCAAACTCAGTGGCAGATGTGCCCTTGATCGCCAGAGCGGTCTGACCGGTCATATCCCAGCGCGCGGGCAGGCCTTTGGTCTGGCTGACGACATTGGCCAGCGGGTGTGCGGTCTCGGCAGTCAGGGTTGATGACAGCGTCATCTGGGTGAGGATGTTTTTCCACCCGATCAGTATTTTGTTTGCAAGCGCCATATCAGACCCATACCTCCACCTGGCATCGCTGCCGCGTTAAATTCTTGCTGTTCGCGATCACAACTGCGTTGGTGCCGGCATCGAATCCGTAGTCACTGGAAACCAGGGTGATCGTGTCGCCGATATCGTCAGCGAGGAACGTCCCATCACCATCAGAGATTTTGTAGATCCGGCGCTCAACATCGCGCAGTTCCCAGCGCCTGGTTGCTTCAGCAGAGGCATCTGCCTCCAAGGCCAGCAGAGTGTCGAACTTCTGGTTCTTAACCAGCGGGTAACCGGTCAGCGTGCGAGTATTTTTGACATAGGTGTACTCTCGCGAGTACAGGATCTGGTTGGCCGCACTGACGGAGCCTGCCAGTGTGTCAGTGCCCTGCACCGTCCAGTTCTTTCGGTAACCAAGCTCCAGCTGCTTGTAAGGTGGTTCCGTGGCGATTAACTCCAGGCGTATGCCCGCATCATTGTTTCCCAGCAGGTTGGCATCGCGCGCGACGCGGGTCGGTGTGCCAGCATCATCGATGCGGATCAGGTCAAGAGCGCCGGTTTTGTTGATGCGCGGATTCAGGCCCATGCTGTCGCACATCTGGGTCAACATTTCTTTCACAGTGCCGTACTGATAAAAAATATAGCCAATGTCGTACGCGGGGACGCTTGCAACGGTGCTGCCCAGTGGGATCGGGATCTGGATGTAGCTGTTCATCTGCCCCAGCAGGAATTCCATGTCACTTGTATCAAAGCCGTACTGTCGGGTGCCGTATCGAATATCAAAGGTCACCCGGCCAGCCGGTGCGACCGCAAGTGTGATCTCTATTCGCAGCCCATCGCCTGTTCCATCTGCAATAAAATGTGAATTCGTGATAGTGACCGGCACACCATTGTCCCTGGCGGTCTCAACATCAGATATCGTTGCCGGGGTGTAGAACACGAACTTATCGGACGCGAATCGCAGCGGTTCCACGTTGAACACCCGCCCGAACACAAAAGGCAGGCCGGCAGCCAGGCCAAGGCCGTTGCCGTTGACCAGCTGGTCGAAGTAGTAATCACCCAGGTCAGAGAAACTGAGCTGCAGCATGGATGCCGATTTGCTGGAAACGTTGTCCGTTTTGGTCGCAGCCTCCTGGACAAAGTCAGCGCGCGGCCAGCTGCGATCGCCGTAGAAGATCTTGACGTCATAACCGACAATGCGCCAATCGTGCATGGCCTGATCTTCGACAAAGATCTCGATATCGTCGGGTACCGAACTCTGCAGAGATTCCTTGATCACAATCTCGGACAGGATCAACGGCAGGTAGTTGGGAGCATCCACATCAAACGGATCAATGTAGCCCGCATCTGACCAGTAGGCAGTCTTGGCGGCCGCTGCCACCGGGTCGTAATATCCAACCTCAACCAGGACAACCGGGTCTTTGTCTTCAGTGGCCAGCCAGGCGCGGTACTCGCTATCCGATACGGCCACGGCTGCCTCCGGTACCGGTGCGCTTCACCTGATTCGCCACTTCTTGCTCGGCTGCCAGGATCTCGGCTCGCTGCTGGGCGCTGAAGATCATGCCACTGCGCATGTCCTTGCGGATGTCTTCCATGGTTTGGTTGAGTCTGGCGTTATCTTCACGCACTCGCCGTAGCTCGCTAACAACAGCATCGTTAGCACTGCCACTCATAGTCACTGGTACCGAACGTCCGTCGGGTAACGGGATCACGGCCTCAGTGTCATGAAGCAGCTCCAGGTAGCCGCTCCGCGGGCCTCGGGCAATACCTCCATTAGCAAACCCAGTCGGATCAATTCCTGCTGCGATCAGTGCGTCATAGATTCCCTGCTGCGTGCCCCCGATATTGTCAGCGATCTGCGCGGAACCAATGCCAAGAGCAACTGCGTCCGCATGAAGCTGTCGGATTGCAGCAACCTCTGCCTCAAAATCCCCCGAACCAATGGCACCGAACGCGGCCACGTGGCTGGATATCTGATCTGCGGAGTAATCCAGATTGAAGCCCTGGTCGATCAGCGCTTGCCGCCCAGCATTCTGCGTCAGCGATCCTGTGGCATAGTCCTCCACGGTACGCTGCTGATTGCCATTGGCCTGTAGAAAGGCGCTCATCACGCTACTGAGGTACTGCGCAATCTCTGGAGGCAGCACGTCGATGCCCGAGCGGATACCCGACAGCGCTTCAATGATGCCGTTAGCACTTGGATTGGACGCAGTGACCCACTGACTGATTGCACCGGTCAGACTGTCCTGTATGTCTGGTGACAGTTCGGAAAGTGTGACGTTGATGTTCTGCAGCTCAGATATAATCGAGTCATTAACGCCGATCGCAATCTGAGACAGCTGTTGATCCAATGCTTGCAGCTCCTGGATCAGCGCCTGATTAGCTGCAGCCGGGTCGTATTCACTCGCTGCCATGACACCGGCAACTGAATCCAGACCATTCAGGATCCGATCCATCACGGAAACATGGGCCGAACCACTGGCATTCATGTACTGCGACTCTTCCGCGAACGCCTGTGCAACCTGCTGCAGGCGAGCGACCGCATTCATGTCACCACCCTGCGCAGCCGCAAGGGTCTCTTCCCAGCGCTGTTCGGCGAGTGCAAGTTGATCTGCCCCGCTCAGCGAGCTCATGTCACCCAACCGCAGGGAGTCGGCGAAGTCACTCAGCGACTGCGCACTTTGCATTCTCGCTTCATGCAGCTGTAGCTCTGCAGACATCTCCTGCTCATGATTGCGGATCAGCAGCTGTCGCTGCTCTTCGATATGCCTGATTTGCTCAGTAACAGTGGCATTGATGCTACGCAGCGGAGTGGCACCCATTGCGCTGTAGATATCCATGCTCATAGCCGTACGCAGCGACCGGATAGCAGCCAGTTCTGTAGACATCTTACGTGTCGCATCAATACGACCGGTCAACAGATCCTCTTCAGCTTGAGCCAGCTTTTCAGCAACCGTTGCGGCCTCTTCTGCCATCGCTGCTGCCTGCTCACTGCTGGCAGCCTGCTCAACAACCGCGATCGACAACAAAGATATAGCCTCTTCTGCGCTGCCGGCAGAACGGATAGCGGCCAGCAACTCATCATCCAGGCCACTCGCGTGATCAGCCAGCTGAGCCACGAACATGTTGATCTGAGCCATGATGTCGCCGGCGAGCTGCCCATTGCCACCCCGGCCCATAAACGTGCCAGAGCTACCCGCGGTTGCTTCTTCGTCCAGGCCCGCGAACGTTGCTTTCGATGTGTCCAGCTTGCCATTAAGTTCCTCAATCAGCCCGAAGACCACATCATGCACGCCACGGAAGGTCTCAATAACTTCCATCGCCTGCGCCCTTTCAGCACGACGCGCGAACCCTTGGATCTGCAGCCCGGACGAGAACGGATCCACATCAAACGTACGCGAAGGGTCAGCACCTGGTGTGGGCCCAACCAGGAACCCAGCGTTCTGTCGCACCTTGCCATCACCACCGGTCATCACATCGACCATGGATCCCAGTGAAGAGCCAATAAACGCACCCAGAGGGCCACCCAAGTAGGTCCCTATAGCTGTGCCAATGGACTGCCCGATTGCCGACTCAGCTTCTTTACCGAACAGCGCCTCGCCCAACTCATTGCCGGCAAAGCCACCAGCGAAGCCGGCACCAATATTCAGACCCATATCTTTCAAACCATTCAGCAGCTGGGTGGAATTGAAGCCGCCCTGACTGGCCACCGGCATTCCGGTGCTCCAGTCTGCCCCGGCTTGTATTGCATCCCCCCCAAAACCGAGACCGGAAAAAATGTCAGACAGACCGCTATTGGTGGCGAACTTGCTGATAATTGAATCCGAGAGCGATGAGAAGCTCTGCCCGAATACCGCATCAAAGCCACTGGCTCCACTGCTAAGCATGGCAGAAGTCAATTTTGCACTGCCCATCTCAGAGATCGTGCGGATCCAGCCATCGCCGATGTACTCAAAGAATTCATCGAACTCCAGTTTGCCGTCCGACAAAAACGAGTAGATGAAATCGCCATAGGCTTTTTGTATGTTCCTGATCTGGTTTTCCTGAATCTGCCCCGTGAGCTTGGCCTGCTCTTCTTCGGCCTTCATGGCCTTCTCATGGTTATACCGCGCAATGGTCAGCTCACGTACCGCGTCACGCTGCTCCCTGGTGGCATTGATCCCCAACTTGCGCAGGTTGGTCTCTATCTGACGATCCAGATTGTTCATGCCCATGATTCGGTTTTCAAATTCCATCTGCTCTACCAGCTTCGCAGTAGCGTCCGTGATCGGGCTGATTGCAGATGGCGCATCGCGTCTGGCTTCATTTTCCGCGACAGTAGCCGCAGCCAGTGCTTCGGCTTTCTCGCGAGCCTCTTCCAGCCAGGCGACCAGTTGGTCGGCAGCGGGTGGCTCTGCCATCAAGGCATCCAGATCCGCACGAGCGGCAATCGCCGAGGCTCGCATCTCCTCAGCAAAACCAATAACCTCTGAACTGTCGATTTCGATTGATGACATGGTTGCGCTGAAGCTGCGCAGCCCTACCGCTGCTTCTTCCAGCGATCGGCCTATTGGTCCGCCGACGGCAGAGGCTGCTTCGAGCAGCCACGCGAATTTGTCAGTCAGCCAGGATACAGCGTCGCCAAACGGAATCAGATAGAAGTTCAATGCTTCAGCAGTCGCCTCTGCATTGGCTGTCATAGCCTCAGCGCCGGCAGCACCTACCTCCAGGAAACCGAGCTTGATCGACAACAAGACTTGCTGCCAGCGCTGTAGCGAATTCGCAGGCACACCCAATGCTCTGACAACGATATCCATCGCCCGCTCGGTTGCATCTCCAATACCACCAGACTCCAGTGCTACATCAAAGAATCTGCCAGCAAGATCAGACACAACCGGTGCCAGGCCAACCGAAATCTGGTTCATTGCACCAGTGACCACGCCTTCAACGCGCGTCATAGCGGCAACGGAATCCGCGAGCATCTGCGAGTCAACATCATCAAGCGCAATGCCCAGGGCTACCGCTTCAGCCTCCAGCTCTCCCATCTGTGTGATGACGTTACCCAGCAGCACCGCATCCTGGCTGCCCAGTTGATCCAGGAACATGATTCGTTCGTTCTGGTTCAGGTCTTTCAGCTCTTCACCAATACGACGCATCAGCTCATCAGGCTTTAGGTTTGCAAACTCGGCGACTTCAATGTTCATCAACTCAAAGAAGTCAGCGGCCGCCCCAGTGCCCATTGCTGCAAATTCCTGCACGCGCACGGTTGTATCGCGCAGGATGTCAGCGTATTTCTGAGTTTCGATACCGAGGAAGGAGGCAGCATAGGCCTGCCCTTGAAGGGACTGAGTGCTGATATCCAGCATCTGAGCGGTGTTTACATCGGCTTCGACTGCACGGGCGCGCACATTGAACATGGCTGTCAATGCAGCTGTAGCAGCAGCTGCGGCTGCCGCCACAATAGTGGCTCCCCGCTCTACAGTTTTACCAAACTTGGATACGTCCTTTTCTGTATCCTTGTGAGCCTTGCCATACTGCTGAGTCTTCTGCTTACCTTTTTCTTGCGCCTGGGTAAGTTTGTCGAGCTCCTCCTGGTTGGCGCGAATAGCCTTGACGCCGCCTTTACCGTCACCGGTAATGACCAGCGCGACCTGATACTCTTTGCCTCTGTTCATAGGAGCCCCAAAAATGAGAAAACCCGCCGTAGCGGGTTCAACGTTTGACGTGTTTCTTTCGCTTTCGTTTTTCTGCCATCCGGTTCAGGTAACCGGTTTCGATCAATTGGACCTGGTCCAACCTGTCCAACTGTTCATCGGACTGCAGGCCCTGCCGATCCATGATGCCGAACAGGACGTTGTAGTCCAGCCCGATCTCATTGCCCATGCCGCCAACGCGCCACTGCGTATACATCCGCCGCCACAGCTCATAGGCCGGCACGTTGACAGCAAGCACATCAAACTGCTTATCGTCTCCACTGCGCATAAAGGCCGGCAGGCAATCTGCCGTAGCACCGAAGAATGCCAGATCATCGGACAACTCTTTCGGGGTCTGGCTGTGATCCCGGAAGCCACCGTTGGCCCAGTGCTCGCCGATTAGAAGTAGCTGCCGGCCTGGTTCTTTTTTACGACGGCCTTCTGGTAGGCGGCGAAAATTGCCGCGCGAGTATCACCCCGACTGCGAAGCATCTCCAGGATCTCTTCCTGGGAAACACCCTCTTCTGCCGGCACACCTTCTACCGCCACCAGGATCTTATCCAGCGCATCGCCACCGGTGTTGTCATCAGACCGGGTCTGGATCTGCAGGGTGGCCATAAAGCTCCACTTCTGGTCACCGTTCTCGGTCGGTGTAACCACTTCAACTTTCGTTTTAAAGCGGTTGTCTTTCTTCAGCACAAAGGCCATTTTGTTCTCCTGATCGATATAGCTGATTATTGTTGTCGGACGAATTCAGTTACCCGAGCGTGTTACTTCAAAGTGATTTTCCATTCATCATCGCCACCGTCCGAATTGGGCAGCAACTTCAGACCCGCAGCCAGCTGTATGACACCGTCCGTCTCCGGGAAGGTTGGATTGATCAACTGAACTTTCGGGCAGGACACAACGACGATATTGCCACTGACAGAACCCAGCGTGATCGTCAGCGCACCGGTGTCATGGTTCTTGATGATCGCGTGATAGTTCTTGGTGCCGATCGGCGGCAGGTCAAGCTGGATAGACCCGCCCGGATTGCGATCATCCAGTACGATGGCCTGCATGCCCGGCTTGTTGCGATGCACCAGGTTGTACCCATCATTCAGGTCCAGGGAGTTCAACACGCCGGCATGACCATGCAGCGAGAACACACAATTGCCGTTGGTGATCGGCAGCGGCTCCTGGAAGCCTGACAGATCCGGACTCGGCAATGCCGCGGTAGTCGGCTCGACTGTGATCCCCCAAATCTCACCAGACCAGATCAGGTGATCATCCGAGTTTATGGAAAGACCACCACGCCCCTTACAACCCACCATCGTGTGAAGCTCACCATCCATATGGAAACCAATGGTTGCAGACTCGTGGCCCAGGGACACCAGGTCACTGGTTACCTCATCAGGGAGGGTGCTGGCTATCATATCGCGACCACAGCAACGCATCAGAGGATGCCAAAGTGGCAGCGTGCCGGCAGTAGCGTGTGGTGTCAGCTCGAATTCGACATTGATCTTCGAGTAGGTACCCATGTACAGCGATTTCTCAGCACCATAGTGGGCGCGCACGTAATTCATCTCTTTCAGCGTGCCCTGCCGTGTCGCGAAATCTGTCACACGGCACAGCATCGCCTGGGTCAGCGTTTCCGCTACGCCGTAATTAGCTTCAACCGCGGCGTACAATACTTTTAGATTGGCATCCATCTCTGGCTCCTGATTTACCTGATCGATTTAATGAATTTCGGGATATCCGGCTATTACTTCGTCTTGCCTGTCTGCGCCTTGTCGGTCGCTTTGTCAGGCGCACTGGACGCCACCGGTGTGCTGGTTACTGCTGTCGGAACATCTTTCGCAGGCACATGGGTTGGCACGCTCTGCCCTTTGGTGCGGTGCAGCAATTTCGTTTCGCCGTCAGTTTTCTTATACAGCCCGCCATGCTTAGCCATCGGTTTTACCTCACTGTTGACTGGTTAATGTTTCAGTTGAAAATTCAATTCGCCGGGCACATACCGAGCCCGTGATCCGTGCCGTCACCGCGTTCACTGCGGTCATGCCGGTGTGATTCTGTGTGTGGCAGTATCCAAGCACTGCGCGCACCACCTTGCCTTCAAGATCATCCATGTCCGCGACACGGCAAAAAAGCAGCGCTACCAGACGCTTGACAGTCATCTGACGGACAAACATCTTGGCCTCGTTCTCAGCGAACTGATTGTTGCCGTAATACAGCAGCACCGAAGGCATCGTCTCGCTGTTTGGATCCATCATCTCGATGGCATCGGTGGGCAACACATGGCCCAGCTCAACAGAGCGCAGCTCAGTCACTGCCTCGATGCGTAGTTTGATTGCAGTGATCATGTTGCTCCAGTCTGCTTACCAAGGTAGAAGTCCATCGCTCTGTCAAACTCAACCGCAAATTCAGTAGCTGCGAACTGATCATAGGCCGCGGCCTGGTCTCCTTCCGCGTTCGTAACCATGTCCGGCACCGACAACAACTTCATGGCGTGAATCTTCACTTTCCCCGATCGCGACCTGGCACCCCTTTCGTTGCGATAGAAGACTTGTTGATTGCCATTCGCCCCTCGTGCAATAAATGCGGAGCGACTCGTAACCTGCTTACGGCCACCTGACTTTTTGACTTTTACTGTGACGCCGGTACGAACCCTGCCCCAGGGAACACCTTTGTTTCTCTTACGGCCCAGCGTTACTTTTTTGGGCTTTGCAGCAAAATTAATCAGGCCAACTCGCCGACCCTTGTACAAGAGTTTTGCGCTGAAGCTACCCTTACTCGCGCGGGAGAACTTCACCTGCCGACTGATGTCGCCGGCAGAAATCGTATATTCCTGTCGCACCAACTTCGATACATAGGTGCGAAGCTTGGGCACTGTCTTATTGATAGCGCCAACAGTGGCTTTCTCAACAATCTGATCACCGAATTCTTTCTTCAGTGCTTCGATGTCAGCCGGATCAAACTTCAGCACTGAGTCGACCCACGCTGATCTGCCTGGTAATGCCGTCATTCTCCAGGGTTTTCAGGAATTCATACCGAAGCTCAGTCTCTTGATCGACGAACGTGGCACCCGGCTTCAGATTCACCATGTCATCAGTTATCGCGCGCAACGCGGTAACACGCAAAGCCTGGCCGGCTTCGTCAAACATCTGCACGCCCGGCCGGATCACTGCATAGAACTCAGCAGTGACTTGCCCGGAGGTGTAGGTAACCAGGCCGCCCTGAGCCTCTAGGGCATCGCGTGCAGCCTGGATGTATTCATCACGCATTTACTGCTCACCACCGCCAGCGCCGCCGCCAGCATTCGGATCCTCGCCACCACCGGCATCTGGGTCATCATTGGTAGCGGCATCATCAGCCGCTACTTTCTGCACAACACCCTCATAGTCTTTTGCTGGCGTCGGCGTTAGCTGAATTGTAGAGCCAACTTTATGTTGCACCCGTTCACCGTCTTTATTGCGTGATTCACAATGCGATGTGAATCGATATGTTGCCTTAGCCATCTCGGCCTCCTCATTGTCTTGTTTTGTCTAGTTAATAAAAAAAGCCCTGCAGTTACAGGGCTTTCTGAACTACTCTGTGGTGAGGGTCTGGATTTACGCCAGCGTGTAGACGTTAGCGCACAGGGTGCTGTTGATCAGCGGCAACACCGGCAGCGGAGCGGACTGGGTCATGCAGTACTCAACCGAAGGATCATCTTCTTCCCAGACTTTGGGGAAGAACTCCAGAGGTTGGTAGCCGGCTCTCTTGTCCAGGATGGCACCATGAGCACGGACACCGGTAGCGCCCTGTGATACAAAAATTACCTGGTTGTCTTCAACATACTTCTTCTTGTTGCCATTTTCATCCACGTACCAGCCACCGTAGGTCCACAATTCAGGACCTGCCGCACCAAATCGCCCACGGAAGGTTGCCTTCATAACGGCAGGCGCCAACTCAAGCGTAGTTTCAGAGCCACGGCGGGTGTTGATCAACTCTTTAACATCAGCGTTCTTGGCGAACTTGGTAAATGCACCGTTACCGAAAATGATATGAGTACAAGGCGCATCGAGGCGATCCATCCACTCCTCGATATCACCAACAGGGTCTTCTGCGACCTGGCCCCATCGAGCATCGGTCAGGAGAGTCACTGTGTTGTCGCTTGAGCGACCAAAGTCGACTTCTGCTTCCGGGTAGTTTTCACCGCTCACCAATATCTTGCCTGTCCGCAGCAACTGTGCCGCCATCCATTCCATTCGGTTGATGACACGCTGTCGCTGGAGGTCGAGTATATCCACGACAATCGCGTCGCGCCGGGCACCTGCGGAGAGCACTCCGCCAATGGCTTCACCAGGCCGACGCTTCAAAACGCGACCAGGGTTAATGACATCTTTAGGCTTCACATAAGCTGGAGTGAATGTTTTCTCCAATGCACCTTGTTGCGTGTTGGCTTTGCCAGCCACCAATGGCGATACGAAAGGTGCCAACGTGTGGTCCTGGAAGATCTCATCGAAGGCGATCTTCTCAGTCTCAAAGGTGACGACTTCAGGAAACATCAGGTTGAGCAGGAATGCGTCATACGGCATAAGTCGGGAGATGACTCCCAACAAGGTAGTAGTGTCCATCGTTTATACCTCGGTTTAAAGTTTAAGAATCGGTTCAGTAATCAATGTCAGAGTGCCAATGCGCCTACTTATGAGTAAGCCTTGTCAGCGCTCCGGGTTGGTGTTTCCAGGGTGATCGGTGTGCCGTCAAACATTCCGGCAATCATTGCAGCCGTATAGCTGGCATCGATCGTTGCAAGCGTTTTGTTGATTCGACCGCCCTTGTAAATCTGGCAAGCGGCATCAGCGCCATCCGCGTGGACCGCTTGCGTGATGAAACCGATTACCACCTGGCTGCCATCTGTGGCGGTCTGAATGGCTTTCTGGATTTTGCCGGATGCAGTGATGCGCCCGACCGCCGTTAAAGCTGTCAGATTTTGCCCGGACAAGAGAGTTGCCGGCTCAGTAATAATAGGGCCCCCGAGCACCGCAGCTGCATAGCTGGCGAACTCGGTGGATGATGACGATGCGTTCAGGCTCATGCTCATATCCTCGCGTTAAACAAACGTTTATTGGTTAGCTGTTGTGATCGTGGGTCTTGTTCAGGCAGTTGCGGAAGCCGGTCCTTTACCGCGACCGGTTGCCTGGTAGTAATTCGCCATCATGCTGTCCGCACCTGATGGCTCAGCGGTTACTGAACTGTCAGCGCCCAACTTGTGGGTGCCGGCAGCCTGCATGGCCTGATCAAGAGGAGAGCCCGACGCAGACACACCCGACTCTGGCGCTGCAGCCAGAGCGGCCTTGGCGTCTTCCACCGTCATATCTGTATTAAAGGCAAAGTGCGCAGCCAGGCTTTCACGGCCCTTGGCTTCGTCACACCCTGTGATCGCGCTGATTCGCGCACGCTCTGCCTTGCGATCCTCTGCAGATGATGCTTCAGGTGCCGCAACAGCGGTTCCGGTGGTCTCGGGCACAGCTGAGCTGGCAGCCGGTGCAGCAACAGCGGGTGCCGATGTCTGCGTAGTTGTAGCGTTATTGCTCATCGGTGTATCTCCTGTAGTGATAGTTGTCCTGCCGCGACCGGACAGGTACTCTGCGAAAATGCTCACTGCTTCATTGCCGTTCACCAGCTCATCAGCGAACCCAACTTCAATAGCCTCCTGGCCGCGATAACAACGGGCCTCCGTGCCCAATACTGCATCGACATTCAGGCCAGTGAGCTCACTGACCAACGTGGCGAATTCGTTGCGCAGCACGTCCATGCGTGACTGGCAGTCTTTCAAGACATCATCGGGTAATGCGCTGTAGGGATTGCCATCAACCTTATGGGCACCAGAATAGATTAACGTGACATCGACACCCTCTTTCTCCAGGTACGCCTCCCAATTGGCGTGCGCCATTACCACGCCGACGCTGCCAGCTACGCCGGTTTGGGTTACGAGGCGACGCTCAGAGGCACAAGCCAACGCCATGCCAGCAGAGGTATTCATGTCGTAGCAAAGCGACCAGACCGGCTTGCCTGATGCAGTGGCCAGCGACCGGATCATGCGGGTTGCATCAAAGCAACCGGCGACTTCCCCCCCTGGCGTGTCATAGTCAAAAAGAACGCCCTGCACTTTCTTGTCAGCCAGTGCCATCCTCAGCCTGGCAATGATCCCATCGTACCCGGTCATGCCCGAATACGGTTCCAGGTAACCGTGCTTGTGAACCAGCGTGCCAGACACCGGCAAGACAGCTACGCCATCCAATATTCTGTATGGCACGTGAACAGATGTGGCACGGTCATCCTCATCCCAGGCACCAGCCCGGACGCGCGGTTTCTCCAACTGCTCAACCTTGCCATCCGCGTCGTACAGGTTCTGAATACCGATACGGCTGGAGAGAGAATTGAAGAAAACCCTTGCATACCCAGGCTCAACGAACAGGGGTGTATTCAGCACGCGGTTAGCCACGTGCATCAGATTCTTTTTCGACATGAGATTGTCCTATGCTGCCCGCCCGCGGGCGGAGTTGGTTTCTTCAGGCTCGTCAGGTTCATCCGGGGCAAGCGCCTGGGTTCGCATCCAGCTCGGAGGTGGCAGGCCTGCTGCTTTGCGCTCTTCCATCTCGCGCACCTGTTGCGCAAAGACCTCCTGGTAATCCTCACCCACCATTGCCAGCTCTTTCTCATAGCTGCTAAGGCCCGACTCGATGCGCAGTACTGACTCTTTCACTTCTTTGAGACCGTCGATCGCAATGCGACCACTACCGATCCAGTCAGCGTTGCACCAGCTGGACTTGGCTTCGTAGAAATTGAACCGGGCCCCGCGAGGCAAGGTGACGATCTTGCGGTCAATCATCTCCTCAAGTACCAGAGCAAAAATCATGCTGGCATACCGAGCCGCGATGACCTTGCGCTTGCCCATGAAATGCCGCCAGTTCTCCAGCATGCTCAGCCGGCCAGATGAATAGTTCACCTTGCTGTAGTCCTTGGACAGCTGCTCATAACTGCCACCAAGGCCGGCAGCCACATAACGGATGATGGCCGCTTCCAGGTCAGCAAAGCCGTTATCAGCGTTGGTACTGGTCTTTAGATTCAGTGTTTCACCTGGCATCAGGTGCGGGATCTTGACGCCGTTCATGCGGATATTGGATGCGTTGTGGTAGTCCGATATCACCGCCATATAGCTTTCAAGGTTCTGGATGCCCTCTTCGCCAGCACCAATGATTTCCATGGCAGCCTCGCCACCGAGCTCGGACTCAATGGTGGCGGCGTACATCGCGTTAACGATTGTGTTCTGCAGCTTGGTGTTCTGCAGCTTGCTCAGCATATGCACCTGTTCCATCACGCTCAGGAACTTGTTGGCACCGCGTGTCTGCCCGTCATCGGTAGGCTCGAACACATGAATGAACTGCTGACGACCCCAAGATGTTTCACGTGGAATCTCACGCCAGGTAGTACCAAAGCCATTGCCGACACCCCAGCCCAGTTCCTCCAGGTCCCGAACGTTGTAGGCCACCGCTGCCCCGTGTCGGTCAATACGCACACCGCTGTGCAGCCCGCTGGTATTGTGCATGCCGTGCGGATTGGAAACCCTGTGCGGCGATATTGTCTTGATAGCTGTCTTGAGCGCTGAGCCTGGACGATCACCAATCCAATCCGCGAACGAAGTGACCTCGCCGTAGCGGGTGTGGCCACCAACCGCCTCGCGTACGAGCATGGTAAAGGTGCGCTTGCGCTCGGCATCGATGTAGCATCCGACTGGATCCTCAGCGAGCTCCATAAACGCAGCTTCCACATCCGCTGCAAACAAACGTGCATCCTGTTCACTGATACCCAGCCGCTTCCAACGCGGCTTGTAAGAAAGCCTGAACAGGTGACCCACGATGTTATCGATGTGCAGCTGCACGCCGCCTTGGGCGATGCCGTGATTGCGCACCAGGTCGTCAGACCGTGCATTGGCCCGCTCAAGGCCGGGCAGCAGCGCAGCGTCAGCAGTCTTGGCAACAGGATCCCAGCCCCGCAACTGGCCACCGAATCCGATACCGGTACCGGTGTAATCCGAGGCAAAAGCCCTGCCCGTTGCCGGGTTTATGATCGACACCTTTTCCATCAGTACACCCCGGCAGGCCGCACCCGGCGTGTCGACTTGACGCCCAGGTCTGATTCCAGTGACTCGATATACGACTTCAGCGCCGGCAAATTCGCTTGTGAGTACTGCGTAGTCACACCGTCAATCTGGACGCTGACCACTGAACGTCCGGTCAGCAGCTTGTGCAGCGCTGCGCGCGCCTCGGTCAGTTGCTGTTCTGTCGTTGCCATAGTGCCCTCGTTATGAAAGTTCACGAGCCAGGTCGGCCATTGATCGCCGCTTCCTGGTCTGTTTTTGTTGAGTGTTCACTGCCGCACCCGGTACCGCCGCGGCCACCGTTGCCGAATCTTTGACAGCCGTATCTGGAACCGCAGGAGCGGCCTGCCCGAACATGTCAGCCTGCAGAAGCCGCTGCTCTAACGTGTCCCAGTCCTTCGGTGAAAGCAGGTGTACACGTTTGGCACGTGCTGCGTGCAGAGCGTAGACTTCACAGTCCCAAGCTTCAATCGCCCGGCCGCTCTTCGGTTGCCAGACTTTCTTGTTGCGCAGTGTTCGGTGTGGTGCCTTGACCTCACCGGTAACCTGTTCAAAGTAATCCTGCCGCACGTCCCGGTACACGTGGCACCGGCCAGGCCCATTGCCCAGCAACTTCATGTGACCGGACAGCCAGTCCTTTGCCTTGTTGGTGCCGACGATGTAGACCTTCAGTCCGTAGCGGTCAGCCTTCGACTGCTTTTTGGCAGTCTTGTGGTCAACGCCTTTCAGCCGCGGCGTACTGAATATCTCTGGATCCTGCTGTGAAGACGATCCCTTGATTGCCATCACCAGCACGTTGGGATACTTGCGGTTCATTCGACGCACCCAGTCGTACACGGCATCGTTGGTCGTGCCATCTGACGAGTCGATGCTGACTGCTGAAGCGTAGATGGCGGATCCACTTTCGTGCCGCACTGGACCGAAGACAACGCGCTCCAGGTCATCCCAGACCTTGTCGGTTTTGTCTGCAGTGGATCCAGCAGCGTAGAGCTCCTGCCAGCACACCAGCCAGTTCTCTTCGCCGCGGCCCCAGGCGCGCTGCGTGACAGAGACCCGAGCCGGGTTCTGCTGGACATCGATGCCGACCGTCAGCATCAGGCCAGCAGCAGGGCAAGTGCCCTCTTCGTACTCGTTCGCTTTGGATCGCTCACGCAGCTCGTCTTCGCTGACGTGATCACCACGGAACGCATAGGTCCGCGCCAACTTACTGTTGACGAAAACAATACGCTCGCCTTCGTCACCGCGGCCTGCTTCGTATTCAGCTGCCAGATAGTCCTTTACCAGATCGGCAAGGCCGGCACCCGGCAGGCAACTGTAGAGTTCGGACAGTTCCTTGAATCCTGCAGAGCCATGGAATGGCGCTGTCGGTGTCCAGCCGCAGAGCGGATCGCCCGCTTCCATCGCATCGAACACTGTCTTGCGGATGTTCTCTCGCCGCTGATAGTCGTCCCATGCCTCGCCACATCCAGGGCAAACATACACGGCTGTGTCTGGTAGCGCGTTACCGAATACCTCATGCTGCTGCACCATCGGATCATCGCTGGTAGACCAGATGACATTTTCCCAGTCCAGCACATGTGTCTCATCGCAGCTGCCACAGCGGATCGGAAGGACGCGCTGATCCGACAGCCTGATGTGATCCTCAACCTTGCTCAGCCCTTCGACGGATGGCGTACCACCGAGCAATCGCTTGCTGTTGCGCTGCCGCTTTGTGCGCTCCCACAGCAGCTTGATGCTGTTGCCCTGCTCTTTAAGGTTGTCGGTGGCATCGTCCGGCTCCTCTACAAAGACGACGCGTGCCGGCGTAGACTTCACGCTGCTGATCGACTTGGATCCAACCAGCTTCAGGAAGCCGTTGGGGAACGTCTTGAACAGTGTCCGGTTTGACGAGCTGCGCGACTTGTTGACATCAATCAGCCTGGACAGCGCCGGCGTAACCCGGACACATGGCTCGAACTTCTCATCGTTGAACTCTTTGGCTGCACCCTCTTTCGGGAACATGCCCACGATCGCGCAGGCCGTTAACGCGATGGTCTTGAACAACCAGGCGATCAGCGCGTAAGTCCAGCCTATCTGCGCGGCCTTCTGTACCACTACCTCTTTGACCAGCGGGTCGTCCAGGGCAGCGAGGATGCCGAATATGTAAGGCGTGAAGCCCAGATCGTACTGACCGTCTGAGTCGGTCCCGCGGGCCTCGGGTGGCAACCGGAATTCTTCCTGGACCCATACGTGCGTTGGCGGTATGGGTTTAGGAGTCAGCTCATCCTTGATCGCTATCGAGAGACTCAACAAGTTTGACCGCACGATCTGCAACGTGTCCGAGGGCAGTTCGTACGGGTTCTTTGATGTCGTCATCAGTCATCTCGATTGAATACTTGGATTCCAATTTCTCCTGCATGGCTTCCGCCGTTGTCATCATCTGCTGCCTGACCAGTGCCGGCAGCTCCAATAAAATATGTTCCACATCCGCGCGCTGCAGGAGCAGCCTTGCAGCAATCAGTCGCCGCTGCTTTTTCTCTGCCGAGTTCTCGCGTGACTCTTCGATCCGGGCCTCGGTCAGTCGCCCTTGGGCTTCCCCGCTTCGGCCAGCGGCCTCTTGGCGCAGCCGGTCGGTGTAAAGCACAAACCATTCTGCGTAGGTTCCATCACGCGTCAGCACTTCTTCTTTCACCTTGAGGGCAATGGCTTGCTGGGAGACCCCAACTATCTCAGCGAAGACTGTCTGGCTTGCCTTTGAACCCAGGTTAATTGATCGTGTGGCCACAGCCGTTATCGACACCCCATAGATTCTGCCGTCGCGGCAATTTCCTCCGGCGATATAACCTGGTCAGGATTGCCGGTGTTGATTTCCAGAATCGCAGCGCGGGTTCTGCCGTTGACAAACGGGTTAATCGACTCCGCTTCGACTGTGATGCACGCGGCACCCTTCTCGCCTGGATCCAGTTCAGCAGCTCCCTGTAAGCCGGCGCATCCAGCCAAGACAAAAGCGGCCAGAAGAACAGCAATCAGTTGAACCTGTTTCATCATCAGCTCCGAAATCAAAAAAGCAAAAGGAATCATAGGGATAAGCACAACTACAACCCCCTATAGTGTCGCAAAACTAGCGGAAATCCGCGCGCTTGGGGCCCGTATGCAAGCCGCCCCCCAGAAAGGACCCATTTCGATTTGAGGCCGCCCGCCCCTCGCCGGCATCAACCCCACACATTGCCTCGTCCTCAACCACCCGAGCCACCCGGTCGGTGTACTCATTCATCCGATGGTCCAGCACTCTGCCGATGGTGCTGAACAATATGTCTCGGCGCTGCACCCAGATGTGCGGGTTGATCATCCAGGCACCGAGCCTGGACGAATTGGGAAAGTACAGGTTAGTACCGTAGTCACCGTACCCCAGCTTAGGCCACCGGCACACCGCGTCGCTGCCGTTCTGCACCCGGATGTAATCACACCACAACTTAGATGCCAGCGCCTGAGCGCTGGACACACGAGACTGCCCGAACGTTATCAGCCGGATCTGTACACCCGGCTCTCCCGCAAACTTGTCGCACAGTGCAACGGCTACCAACGTGGCCACGTTACCGCCAGCAGAGTGGCCCTGCAGAGTCAGACTCCAGCCTGGATACATGGCGATGATATCGGTCACCTGGTCAAGCACAGACAAGGTGCAGCGCACCACGCCCCGGTGGCACCGGATACCATGGAAATCTGTCTTCAGCACCATCAGGTTGTTAAGCCAATCAATGCGGCCAGACTTCTGAACGGGTGACTCCGAACCACGAAAAACAATGTGCAGCGTGCGGGACTCGCGAGCTATGAAAACAAAGCCGTCAACACCAGTCTCTGGATCGCTGACGCCAACCACGCCCATCAGATCCGCATGGACCAATCCTGGCATGTCACCGTATGCAGCCATACAGAGCCTGGCTGAATACAGTATGGATTTCATTGTTGTGCCCTAAACCTTCTCGCCTTGTGATATACCCATCACGCCCTTGATGTGGCTGATCTGTTTGCCATGGTCGTCCAACCTTTCGCTGTGACGATCAATCCGGCTGCGATGCTCAGTAATCCGGTCATGCACGACCTGCAGATCATTGTTGTAGCGTGTGCAGTGCTCGGCGTAAGTCTCGGCAAAGAACTTCTGCGACTGAGCCACGGTGGCCAGCAACAGCGATTGACGCCACAGGAACGCCAGAAACAGACCCAACTGCGTGGCCAAGAAGATGCCCATGGCCACCAGCGGTCCCACCATGTACTCAGGCATCAGGCAATATCCTTGATCGTAATGTAAACTTTGCGGCCCCCTTCCAGCTGCTCCACCATCTCCTGGTACAGCGCTTCATAGGCCGAGACACTCTCACTGAGGAAACCATTGCGGGTCAGGTTCTCCCGGATACCATTGCCAACCAGTATGCACCCCTCTGTGTGGCTGTGATCGTTGCCTGGGTGAATGTAGATCCACTCAAAGCCTGGTACGTCCTGTAGCCACAGCATGCCCTTGTGAAACGGGTAACGCTCACTGTAACGGCTGTGCATGCCACCGGCAGCACGTAAGCAAATCTCATAACACCCTGCAGGTATTCTGGTCTGTCCCATCACCTTGACGTCACGGTGTTCGTCTTCCAGGGTGAAGCACTTGAAAGCCAGTGCCGCCTGGGCATCAACGCTGTGCAGCAAACCCAGTGTGCAGTAGCTGCCGCTGGAGAAGCGGTGCAACACATAGTCAGATCGCATTCCGAGGTACCTCAGCAGTTGTACGAACCGGATCATGAAAGCTCATAAAAAAGCCCGGCGAACCGGGCTCAAAGACGACACTCAAAGGGATAACCTTCACATTGCAGAAAAAGAAAAGGCCCGACCACCTTGCGCTGGTCAGACCTCTTCGACGATAGGAAAAATAGCGTTAAATCCTCTCAGCGTCAATTTGTCAAAAAAATGCACACAAATTTAGAGATAACCATGTCCCATATATGGGACATTTAACAGGTCAATGGGACTTTTTAAGTTGTTGAATTATATGGACTGTCCCATATGTCCCATATGTCCCATTGAAAATACAACATTATGTGAATTCGGAAATATGCAAAGATGCAAAGGAGCAGTATGCAAAAACTTCATTCTCAGCCTATACGGAATCCAATGGTCCATATGGGACATATGGGACATAGCCCATGTTCACTGGGCTGCAGCCAATCGCCGCAATGGGACATGTCCCATTGACCAGGCCGAATTGTGCTTGCGCAGACGCACAAAAACCTCGCAGCGTGGCGATTCTTTAAAAAGGCATCCGTGCCCTTGTCAGGAGACTTCGCGGAATCCTATCCGCTGTCAGTGACTTGTCTGGTCTTCCGTATTGTCATCAGATTGGAATTGCGCATTCAGGTGATCACGTAATTCAGTTAGCCATGCGCTATAGGCCCGACACCCGCTCGCTCGTGCGTTAAGATATCGCCTGGTCATTGTCATACTATTAAGGCCTGCCAGTCTGGCCTGTTGATAAGTAGACATGCTCTCGACTCCAACCCCACCGCATTTGGGGCACGCCGTCAGAGACTTGGTAGTGCCAGCCTTTGCTGGTTCACTCCGCTGGACTTTCACGAACACGGTACCGCTTCCTGCGCACCGTTTGCAGCGCCTGCGATCGGAGAGCTCTACTACTACGGACTCTGCCAATCCCAAGGCTGTCTTGGAGGGCATTGCCTCCCCCCTCATTTCGGTTTCATAGGCCTTGCTGATCACTACAGTCAGCAGCCTGAGAATTATGTTACGCGAGTCTTCATGGCCTGCGAAAAGGTAAAGGCCAAGATGCTCAGCGCCAGGTGATAGCCCGTATGCTAACGCAGCCGCAACATCACTCCAATCTAAATCTGTGACGCCTCCAGGCGCTGACTTGAAGTCCGTCCCATGCAGCGAGAGCTTACTCATGATGCCCAGTCCCATTATCAACCTCCCGCCCGACTATTCGTTTGTGTGTTATCCGGGCGCTTATATTTCCACGGCCGGCTGCCATTTTTGTCCGGGTTCATCCGGGTTCTCTTCCAACCCAACCGCCCGAGTATGTTAGACATTCTTATCTGCTCGGGCTTGCGCATGTGCACCGCTTCCATCCTCAATGCACCCTGGAATATCTCTGCCATTGAAAACGCGTTAATCACTTTCTGTTCGGGCTCGTTCAGCCAATCGACAATGCAGTCCTCCCAGGCGTCGGACAAAAACCGGTCTTCCTGCTGCGCCTCGAACAGATGTAGCTCTTCTTCGACAACGTGCCAGACCTCACCCTCTTTCCACCTGACATAGGCCTCAGCCCATAGCTGGTCTCGATACCTTTCAAGCATTGGGATGTCTATCTTTCCGCACCTGACAGGCCAGTAACGCCGGTTGCCAGTGGTATCTGTGAGGTATGACTCCTGGTTGGTTGTTCCGGCAAATACACACTGCCTGGCATACTCCTGAACCAACCGGCCATAGCTCGGCCTGTATCGGTCAGTAGCGGATGCAAAGAATTGTTTCGCGCGCGTCGATTCGGCTTTGTTAAAACTGTCCAGCTCAGCCAACTCACAAATCCATACGCCCTGCATTTGCTGGTAGCCGTCTTTATCCCCCAGCGTGAAGTGCGTATCGGAATACCACTCGCCACCTAGAATGTTTAGTGCGGTACTTTTGCCGGCACCCTGAGCACCTTCAAGAATGAGAACACAATCGTTTTTACAGGGGTATTGCATAACTCGGGCGACTGCCCCGATTAAAAACTTAGATCCAACCAGGTGCGTGTATTGATTGAACTCAACGCCCAGCGTCAAGCTCATCCAGCTGTCAAGTCGAGGGCTGCCGTCCCACGTAAGGCTCTGCAGATATTCCCGGATCGGATGAAATGCGTTGTCGCGAGCAACCAGGTCAATGGCATTCATCACAACATCAGTTCGAGGATTCACGCCGTAGTGTTCGTCAAGCCAGACATTGGTCCTGATCATGTCGTCATCGCGCCACTCATCATTGATATGGTGGACACACCCTTGAGGGTAAGGAGGCGTCTTCCGCTTAACAATCCTGCTTGCCAGCTCACTAAACCCGACCACTCCATCCCAAGCCTCATCGTTGCGCAGAATCAGGTAAACATTACGAGCGCTGGCCTCAAGTTTACCGTTGTTGCTCCTGCTCAGCTGTGTACGCCAGTGTGTGAGCTCAGACCTGATGTAGTGGAAGCATTTTGCTACCGCATCGATCCCAGCCCTCGCGTGGAGGTCATTGAAGTCGACATCTTTGTCATTGCGATCGGAACCAAACTGAGGCCGTACCAGGTAGCCTCCGAGCTTCTCTACTGCCTTATCGGCGGCAACAACACCGGCATTGTAAGGTTGCCCCTGGCTGTCCGTAGTCTTCCAGTCGTCGTCAGCACAGAAGATCAACGGGCTGTCAGAAAATCCCGACCGGATCGCTTGCGCGACAGGTAATATGTTGCCGCTGTCGAAAGCAACCACGACAGGCCATCCAGTGGCTTCATGTATGCTCGCAGCAGTCGCATAGCCTTCAGCTATGCAGATCGGCTTGCCACGCTCTAGCTGACCAACGACAAAGAAGCGCCCTTCTTTCTTGAGGCCACGCGGCCAGTAGTTTTTGTCTTTACCGTTTTCTCCCTTTTCAGGGAAGATCAGCTGTAAGCCATAGACGTTGTTGTCCAGGTCCTGCATGGGGACGATCGTGACGCCGCGGCTACCATAACGAAGACCATAGGCGTTAACCCCCTTCCGATTGCAGTAAGCCGATTCTCCAGCCTGAGCCGCCTTATTCCATGCCTTAGTGGCTATCGCGGCTGCGCGCTTAGCTGCTTTATTGCGCTCGAACTCAGCCAGTTGCTGCTGCTTTTTGACCTGTTCACGGATCTGGTCACGCTCATGTTTCGGAAGGCTACGGCTCTTCCAGATCAGTTTTTGTGAGTCATGACGTTTCCAAGAACCATATGCGCCCGCGACACCTTCTCTCCCACTGTCCAACTTGTAAGTGAACAAGGAGTACCAGCCATTGCGACTGCCGGCACGATCACCGTCCACATCTACCCGCTTGAGTTTACCTACCTCTAAGGTGCCTTCCGGTATGATTAACCCGTAGTCCCTGAGTTGGCTGAGAGCATCATCAAGCACAGGCTGGCCTCAGTTGGAGTGGTTTTTTTGGCGAGCTTCGGCCAGAGACTGGCAATGGACGCAGAGTCGGCAGTTCGGTATCGCTGCCCTACGCTGCTCAGGAATCAAGTGCCCGCATTCTTCACAATGAGGAACCAAACCATCGCCGATACCCGCAGCGGCCCGTTTTGCGTGCGCCTGCAGGGTTTGTTCCATATTCTCTTGAATGACACGATCAGCAATATCAGCGGCGTCCATAGAAGTTCCTTATTATAGTTCGAGCGGTGGGAGCCCCCGGCCCACCGCCACTCTTAGCCTTATCCGGGTTCAGGCCACCGCACGTTAGTATTGGGTACTTACGGCAGTTCTTAACTTTAATGCTGTACTTCTTCACATCCCTGTTTTGGGATTTCGCCGGGCAAAACGTTTCTGGATAATGAATCTGGCTGGTATCGAGCAATGATTCGCAACTCACGAAGCTCAAGCCCACCTTCAGGGAGCGGAACTACCTCGATTCGGCGCTGACTACGAACCATCTTACTGATAGCTGTTTGACTAAGCCGAAACAACCTGGAGAACTGCAGCTGGGATATATCCGAATCATTTAGGAATTCACCGATTGGTTTTCCCGAAAGCTCTGGTCTCAATGAATTTTGCATACTTGGCCTCCACTAAAGGCCAATAGTAGTACCTACGGTAATATTTAGTCAATACAAATATAACTATCTGTATTTAGACTGTAATAATGGGCTCGGATAGAATGACACTATGACGGCAACCAAGAAGCGCCAACTTACGCAGGAAGAAGCCCTTGAGTGCGAAAAGCTCAATGATATTTTTCAGGCAAAAAAAAGCGAATTTGGACTTACGCAGGAGAAAATGGCGTTCAAAATGGGAATCACCCAGCCAGCTGTCGGTCACTATCTGAATGGCAGGAACCCACTGAACATACAGTCGGCATTGAAATTTTCCGAAATATTGCAGGTCCCCGTAAAGGATTTCAGTCCACGCCTGAGCAACGAGCTCAAGTCGCTCGGACTCATATTTAGTAAGGATGATGACGCCGGGATCTGGCCGAGCGGGCTCGCTGAAACATCTGGCAACTACCGGTCAGGGTCATTACCTCTTCTACAATGGAAAGACATTACTTCCGTTGGGGACGCCCAGAAGGCGCGCAACCGCGACAAACACCCTTCACTGCTGTCACCTTTCGCGCACTCGCAGCAGGCCTTCGCACTGAAGTACTGTGGGGACTCAATGTCTCCAGAATATCGTGAGGGCGAGTACGTTCTTGTCGAGCCTTCCTTTTCATTTAAACACAACAATGATGTTTTGGCGCAGATAGCACCTGGACGATTCGGGATCCGTCGAATTCAGATAACATCTGAAGGCACCTATTTGTTAGCCGTAAACAGCTCCCATCCAAACCGAAAAATCGAAATTATCGACAGCTCTGCGGTCATAGGACCTATAACCGGATCTTGGCAGCCCAGACACTCTTCCACCCTGATTCCGTAAACACCCTTCCGGACACTGCTATTTCCACCAAATCTCCAGACCCGCCCCCAAAATCCCTAAAATCCTGCCAAATAAGCGCTTCTGTCCACCTTTGTTCAGTTATTTATCGATAAATTTAAGTCAATTACCCATTGGGATATATAAATATAACCTGCGGTATTGACAAGAAGATATAACCGCTGGTACTGTTCATCGAAATTTAAAAGGTGGGCAGCATGGACAAATTATCAGTTTCGGGGTTACCAGCGCGCCAGGGACAAGCTCTCTTTTGGAGAGCAGTGGGCAAAACCAATAAGGAAATAGCCAAAATAATGGGCTGCAGCCCAGACAATATCGCGCAATTGATACAAGCGGTCCTCTACAAACTACACGCCAGGAATACTCCAGAGGCCATAACAAAAGCCTTCGAGAGAGGCATCCTAAAGTTCGTGTGCTTCGCCCTGGTGCTCTGTGGTGCCGGTCTTTCTATATCCCAGCCGGTCATCGCCAGCGACGACGATCCGCTTGCGCGCAGAATTAGAGGCCACCGGGCCCGCCGCGCGTCACGCAAGGTCTCCCGAGGGTTCTTCCCGCCCAGCAATTTCAACCAACTCTATATCGAGTACTTCAACCTGGAGCCGGTACTGGCTTGGGACGATGGCGAGATGCACGTGCATTACCAGCCGACATCACCTCTGCAGTTCGGACCCTTTGCCCAGGTGTTCAACCTGGACGATCTGATGCGTTGGCATAGCGATCAGTTCTATCAATCCCTTAATGGTTCTACTGGAGGCCCTGATGGACAAGCCAGTGATGATCAACCAGGCAGCAAAAATCCTGTCGGTGCCACCGTCAAGGCTTCGCCAGGTGCTGCGCAGCCAGAAGGTAATTGACCGGAACAACCTGCCCCGCCACGAGCTGGTGCAGCGCGGCTTGTTCCACGTGGAAAACCGGCAGTTTGTGAAAGGCAAGACAGGTATTCGTGGCAACTATGCAGTCGCCTTGGTAACCGGCAGCGGCCTGACCTACATCAGCGCCCTGATGAAAGAAATGGAAAACCCTGAAGTTTCAGACGACGAGAGGACAGTGCAATGACAGCAAAAACTTTAAATTCAAAGTTGATGGTTCTGGATTTCGTGGCTGCATTCAGCGCACCAACAGAGCCAGGCACCTACCTGATCGTAGACGATCGGATGCAGTATCACGTTTGCCGTGCCCGCTTCGCCGATAGTGGAGAGTTCGAGGCTTTTGATGTGATCGGCTTACCAGGTGTTAGCTATGTCGGCAATACAGTTCTGTCTTTTGCACGAGCTCGGGATCCGGCCATCATTGTTCAGCATCTGTATAGCCAGGCACCGAAAGCAGCCACGCGACGCGCCACTGAATCATTGCCCGCTCCGAGACTGCTCGCCGCACAACCTACGGCACCTGAAACCGGAAAGTTTTACAGTTTCCCAGCTCGCATAGGTGCAATAGCGTGAGTCACGAACTTTCATGCGACAAGGACTTCATTACCCAGGTCGGCCAGTGGTGGCAGTCGCTGTCACGCCATCAGCGCGGCATGCTGGTGGCCGCGCACCATCTCCACTTGTACGGCGTACCGCCCGCTGTCGAGTTCGATTCCCTGAACCTCCAGGCGCAGTCGCAGATCGCGCTTCGCGTGGCGATTACCATGGGCATCGCAAAAATGAATCCGCCACCGGATATCCCGGACCACCTGGTTCAGGAAATTAACGGCTTGCCAGACCCCCACCAACGACACTAAAACAACGGAGACACCATGGGCACCTTTGCAGCAGTACCATTCTTCAAACTACGCCTCGCAGAAGGCAATATCCGTAAGAGCCACGCCACTGCGGCCAAGGATGCCGAGCTGAAAGCCAGCCTGGAGGCGCACGGCGTGCTGATGAATCTTATCGTCAGTACCGCCCCCAAAGGCATCAAGCAAGTGCATGCCGGTGGTCGACGACTGGCCATGCTGACGCAGCTGGTGACCGAGAAGAAGCTGCCAAAGGGTTATCCAGTGCCCTGCTATGTGCTGGGTGACGACGAAAATCCCGAAGAAGCTGCGCTGATCGAAAACACCATGCGTGTGGAGATGCACCCGCTTGACGAGTTTGAATCTTACAGCCGGCTCCACCATGACCATGGCATGACCATTGAACAGATTGCTGCACGTTTTGGCCGTGCCAGCCTTGATGTACGCAAACGCCTGAAGCTGGGCAACGTGGCACCTAAACTGCGTCAGGCATGCCGTGACGGTGATATTGACTTGGACACGCTAGCCGCGTTTGCCAGTACTGAAGACATGGAACGCCAGCTTGAGTGCTATACAGCATTGACAGCGCAACACAACTATATAAACAGCTATACCGTTCGCAACTGGCTGACCGAAGCGCTTTACGAGGCCGGACGCGGTCTACCAGCCCTGATCAGTGTGGAGGACTACGAGGATCGCGGTGGCAAGACCAGCAGCGATCTGTTTGCCAACAAAATTTACCTGCACGACACCGAACTGGTCGACACCATGGTCAAAGAAAAACTGACCGCAGTGGCCGACCAGGTGCGCGCGGAAGGTTGGAAGTGGGTAGAAGTGGATCTGGATTTCTTCAATACCGGCAACAACTCCATTGCGCAAACTCTGGACCCAGTGCCTGCACCGGAAGCCGAAATTCCTGCTGAATTGCTGGAACGCCAGAAAGAACTGGAGGCCAAGGTTGGCGAGCTGGAAGAAACGCTGCAGGACGATGCTGAGAATGACACCCTGACAAACGAGGAACTGGAGGCGGCTGAAGAAGCCCTGTCGGTGGCTGAAAGCGACCTCTACAACGTCCAGGAGCAGATCGAAGAACTTGCCCAATATTCCGACGAACAAAAGGCCATTGCCGGCGCGCTGATCACGGTTGATAACAACGGCCTAAGAATCCTGCGCGGCCGCGTCAAAAAAGCCGACGCGAAAAAGGCCAAAGAACCCGATTCAATGACATGGACCGGTGCGCCAGACGAAGAGGCCAAGCTGTCGCAAGTACTGCTTGACGACCTCAGCAAATGGAAGCTGATCGCTGCGCGCCTGGATCTTTATTACAACACTGCCATCGCAGCCGACCTGATGCTGTTCAGCATTGCATGGATCGTCGCGCAGGACCCTATGGACCGCGATTTCTACATCGCTCCGCTGAAGATCAGTCCGAGCATGCCCGCCCTGCAGACCACTATCGATGACGAACGTGGAACCAGCAGCATCCGCGAACTGGATGGCTGCCGCGAATCACTGAACCTGGGCTGGCTCAACACCGAGGACATGATTCAAAGCATGCGTGACTTCCGTGAGCTGTCGCAACAGGACAAAACCAAACTCATGGCCTGGTGCGCGGCGAAGTGCCTCAATACCAGTGGCGAGATGCTGTCAGCGATCATGGAAGACTGCGAAACCAAGCCTGCTAAGTACTGGCGACCGAACGCCACCAACTATTTCAAGCGGGCACCCAAAGGCGTGATCTTAAAAGCCGGCGCAGAGATGTTCAATGACGAAGACTGGGGCGACTCACACACGAACAAGGCCAAAACCGATATCGCCCACATCCTCGAAGAACGCATCGAGCAAATGCCGCTGGCAGAGTGCTGGCTGCCTGAGCAAATGAGGTAACAAGCATGCTGCGCTGGCTGGTAAAAAAGTGGGTGAACAGGAACGTTGAGAAGCTGCTCTGGCTGGCCTCTCAGCGTCACCCTGATTTTGTAATTGGCGACGACTACCTTGCTCGCTGGTGGCTGGTTAAGAACACTCAGGATCGCGACACAAGAGCCCCAATGAATCTCCAGCCCAGTACTGTTGCCAGTCGGTGGCGAAACACCTATCTGCACTGCGTGAACCGCTCAGACGACGACCGGGCATTACATGATCACCCATGGATCAATATATCGATCATCCTGCGTGGCCAGTACCGTGAAGTCTACGCCGACCGAGCGGTAATACGTAAGCCCGGTGACATTGTGTTCCGGTGGGGATCCACGGCGCACCGTTTGGAAGTGGTTGAGGGTCCGGTGTGGAGTTTGTTCTTTACGGGGCCCAAGTACCGCGAGTGGGGGTTCCGCTGCCACAACGGCTGGAAGCACTGGAAAGAGTTCACCCTCTATAACGAGACCGGCGACTCAACACGTGTCGGGAGAGGCTGCGGTGAATGAACTGCACCTACGAGGACGGGTACTGGTACCTGCGAGTGCCAGGTGCCCTGCTCTATGCCCGGAACAAGGATTTGCTCTGGCCAAGCTACATGACGCTGATGATTATGTATCCGCAGCTGCTGCGCGATGCTGAAATAGATCGCGAAACCCTGCGGGTGCGGTGTGAAGATTAGTTAAATTCTACTGGCGAAAGAGGTCACTATGAAATCAATCCGACAAATCATGCAAGAAGCCTGGACAGAGGTGCGCGATACCCATGGTGTAGCGATGCAGTGCGCCTCATTCACCACAATTCACAGGGTCGATGGCGGTGTTTATCTGTCTGACACCGACATTCAGGGCAAGGCGATTTGTGTGCCGCCTGCCAAACCGACTGGCGAGCCAGTAACCGAAGAGGCGGAGGCGCTATGAAAAATTCACTGCTGGACCTGAATGACCATTTGTTCGCACAGCTGGAAAGGCTGGGCGATGAAAACATGGCGCCAGATCAAATCGAGGCCGAGATTAAACGTGCGGTGGCGATCTCGGGCGTGGCGGATCGAGTAGTGCATAACGCGTCTCTGGTTCTGAAGGCTCACCAGGTCGCACACGATGTCGGTCACATGTCAGGCAAAGAAGGCAACATGCTCGGCATAGGTAAAGTCAGTGAGTAGGCAACTTTACTCGCCAGGGCAGCTGCAGTTTCTTCGTGAGCAATGGCCACGGCTTGGGCTGGGTGATCTCACGGCTTCGTTTAATCAGCGCTTCGGCACCGATAAGACGCGCCAGCAGATCAGGTCGACGTTGAAGAATCACAAGATCGTGAGCGGCCGGCAGCGCGGCGAGATGAACAAAGGCCGTATCCGCGTCATGACCAAAGACCAGGACGCGTTTGTGCGCGCGAACTATGCCGCCATCAAGGCCCGTGATCTGGTTGTGGTACTGAGGGATAAATTTGACTCTGACATCACCTTGGGCCAGCTGAAATCTTACGTGAAGAACCACGGCATCAAGAGCGGACGCAACGGGCACTACCCCAAGGGTAATGTGCCGCTCAACGCCGGTACCAAAGTCGTCATGAAAGGCAGCTGCACCTCATTTCAACCAGGCAACAGGCCGGTCAACGCGGTGCCGGTTGGAACTATCTCCAGGTCCACGAAAGACGGTTACCTGAAGCGCAAGGTGGCCGAGCCAAACAAATGGGTATGGGTTCACCTGGACACCTGGAAGAGACACAACGGGCCGGTTCCGAAAGGTCATGTGGTGTGCTTCAAAGATGGTAACCAGGAGAACTGCAGCATAGACAACCTTGAGTTAGTGCCGCGTGCGGAGCTCGCCATCATGAACAAATTCTGTCCCAAGAACGCGCCGGTCGAGGCGCGATCAGTGATCCGCAATATGGCTAAGACCAAGCTGGCTATCGGGGTGGCAAAACGCCGGCTCAAGGAGAAGCAAACAGCATGAGCAACGTGATTCCAGGAAAAGACGCGCTCCCCTACGACAAGAGCGACTGGGATATCAAAACGATTCCGGTGCATCTCAATCCCGAAGGTCTGCCGTCGACCATCAGTGTCGCTCAAGTCGAGGCGATGATTAAACAGGCGTGTTTCAGCTGGTCGCTGCGCTACGCCGGCCACACGTTGCAGTTCATGGGCCATTTCAATGGCGTCCACAAGCCTGGGTCTGTCGTGCTGACGTACACGACCAGCGAGGTGATCCATGCCCGTTTCGGAGAGCGATCGGCCGGTCTTTGCATGTACCACTATCGCGACTGGAACGGACAGAAATGGATTATGGATTCGTGCGAGGTTTACATCGACAAAGCCGCCAGGCCGATTGCCGATGATTACGCACTCGCGCTGATCATGCACGAATTTGGACACGTCTGCGGGATAGCTGGGCACACAGACGAACCCGGCTGCGTCATGAGCAAAGGTCGGCACAAAAACACCAGGCTGACGCTAACAGACTGCCATATGCTTGATCGGTTTGACCCCTACCCCATCGAATTGCATGCCGATATGAGCATGTCCTGCCCTGCCGTTGATATGCCCGATGGCCACGTTAAGTGGGTCGATCTCAAATACTCGGGCAACCGCCTTCTTCACACCTGGGAGCTCTCTGCAGAAACACCATGGCAAGGCCCGCGGATCGACAATGTCCGCATGGGCTACATTAAAGAGTTCCATGGAAAGCCCTGTCAGTACATCCACATGAAGGACGTCAGATCGCAGGACCTTCATGTCCGTGCGGATCTGCTTCTGGCTCCCAACGGGACGATCATTCTTGAGTATGCGGAGTAATGCATGACCGACAAATACAAAGAGTTGCGCGAGGCCGCTGAAAGAGCCACACCGGGAGAATGGAGCTGGTGGACAAGCTGCAGCTGGAGGCGGCTGAAAAGCTCACAGGACGGAAACGACAAAGATGTGATCGAGCCCATAGTTGCGCGCGACGGTCATCCGGATTGCAATATCTCTGAAGCGGATATGGCGTATATCGAAAAGGCGCAGCCGGCTGCGATTCTTGAGCTGCTGCGGGTGAGTGACGCATTGCTGGGAGCCCTGCTATCCGTGCAGGATGAACCCACTTACGATGACGCCTGCGAACACATTGGACAAGGTCTCGACGCCCTAGCTGCATCTGTCGGCAGGACATCAGATGACTTCGATCAGGACTCTGCCACGGCTGATGTGATCAAAATGGCACTCGAGTACATAGCTGAAGGCCTGAAGCCGCTGGGCATCAAGTGGGACGCTGACAATGACTGTTATGTCGTTTCCAGCCTGCAGAATGCTGAGCGCAATGGCAATTACGACAAGATTTACCTCGACATTGTTGCCACTCTGGATGAAGTAGCACAACCTTGGATGCGCGATGACGGTGATGGCGGGATGTGTGCTGTCGTTCGCAGAATGGCTTCAGATGCAGCGCGATCTAATCAGGAGGATCCCGTTGCAGAAGTTGGCCCAGCGAGAACTATACGCTGGCTACCGCCGTTTGTGAGGCCGCCTGTCGGCACGAAGCCCTACACTGAGCCACAAAGCCAAGCGGTGATGGATGAGAAAATCATCAAACTGGGATCGGCCGGCAAAGCCTTTGACGCGCCAACTGACCGCCGAGCATACACATTCGCAGAGCAGCCCAACAATACAGGCGCATACCGACTCGGTCAGGCGATGTCAGAGGCTGCAAAGCTCCCTTCGGGCGATTGGATAGACTCGGGCCTATGTTTGCTCAAAACACTTCAGACTCACGGGTTCGGCGTGTTTGAAATTGGCGACTATCTGGAATCCAGCACACCAGCACAACCGAAGGTGCCGGAGTGTATAACCGCATTCATCGCCCAAAAGAAACTGGAGCTGAATCAATATGTGTCCGAATACTGCTACACCGAGCCTGATACTGGCGCTGGAGTTTGGGACTCTGAATATCATCAGCAACACGCAGAGGACTTAGAGCAATTCATTTACGAACTGGAAGGCATGCTCTCGGCATTTGCGCCCAAAGGTGGTGTGTAATGCAAACAGCCGATGACACCCAGGAGATGCTCACCGATTGCGAGCGCAGAGAACCTCAGCTCACCCACTGGGAGCGCGCGTTCATCAATGACATGCAGACCAGATACGAACTGAACGGCCGCTTGTCGCCACCGCAATACAACACCTTAACCGAGATATGGGAGCGGGTCACATCATGAAAAAAGCTCGCAAGTCAAAATGGGAAGATCGTGTTCCGGAGATACGCCGACTCGCCGGCACCATGCCTGTGCAGGATCTCGCCAAGATCATGGGCACCACATCCGGCAACCTGTCTTTTATTGGTAGCAAGTACGGTATCAGTATGCGCTACGACGGACCTAGGCCACCCAAGCCAGTAAAGTCTGACGGTGCTCGGCTAAACAACGAAGAGAAGGCAGCAGCTGCCGCCGCAAAGGAAGCCCACATCTCCGCATTGGCCGGCACCATGCCCAAAGAAGATCTGGCCGAACAGCTGGGAATGTCGACCGATCAGTTGAAGTCATTCTGTTCAAAACGTGGCATCAGCTTGCGCAGAGGCTCAAAGCAGCAACCCACACCGGTGATGAAACCTGCAGTCTCCCTGAAGACTCAGGACGAACTGGAAGCCGCTGCCAACGAGCTGCGCAAGTACGGCTATACGGTACTGTGCCCGGATCCATTTCGCACCTATATCGACTGCAGATCCAGGCCGCAGGCACAGGTGTAGCGATGGCTCTCGCAAAACACACTATCGCGAATAAAGAGTTCTTCGAGACCGGCCGCGCTCCTCACCGAGATGAGTGGATCGACTGGATCGACCGCGACGTAGTGCGCGGTAAAGTCATTGACGGGAAGCCCTGGGTGGACCTCGACTGGTTCGCCGTTCACAAAGTAATGCAGCCCCCTCCTGCCCCGAAGTCGCGCTCCGGTATGGATTTGTTGCGCTGAGTAGGTGTATAAATGCCAGCCATGAGACCAAAAAAGCCCCGATTCATTGCCGGCGTACAGCTGGCCGACAACCTGTATCCGGACCCAAAGAAGCGGCCAGGCCACTACAGCTATCACCGCCCTGACGGCAGCAAGAAGACCTTTCAGGCCGATTCTGTGGACGAAGCCAACGAGCTGGCCCAGGAAGCCAACGCGCTGCGCGACACGGACATGGCCATCGAGCGGCCGGTACCCAAGCGCGAGACGCTGACCTTCCACGTGCCGCTATATGTCAAATACATGGAAGGCCTGAGCCCCGGCCTGACGAAGAAGGAAAGCTGGACCAATCGCAAATATGCCCTGCAGCAGTTCGCCACCGAGATGAACCGCCTCACAGAGCTCACGCACGACACGATCGTGCGCTGGTGGGATAACCTGACCTATCACCAGCAGAAGTTGCGCCACGCTGAGTTCCGGCGCTTCTTCAACTGGTTAATGCGGCAGGGTCTGGTGCCCAAGCTCCAATACAACCCGTTCACCCGTTCTGATGACCTACCCCGATTGCTGCCCAAAGAGAAGCCCAAGAAGGCTCGCAAGCCCTGCACCCTGCCGATGTACCGTGCAATTTACGTCAAAGCACCCGAGCTGGACTACGAGGCCCTGCAAATCGCCATGGAAATCAGCCGCTACACCACGCTGCGCGAGGGCGATATTGTCATGCTGCGATGGGACAAGCACGTGGTGAACGGCACGCTGCGCGTGGTGGTGGGCAAATCCCTGCAGCAGCGAGGCGAAGTGCGCGCTGAAAGGTTGGAGTGGATCCTGGACGAACACCCAGTGTTGAAACGTGCGATCGACCGGGCCCGTGAGCTATCAATGAAGCACGCCAGGTGCCCGTTTGTGATCAGCCATAAGCCACGCCGGCGCGTGAAAAGTACAATGAAGGAGCATCATTACCAGGTAACCGCCGATCGGCTCTCCAGGATGTTTAATGAGGTGATGCACAGCTGCGAGATTGAAAGTACCAGCTTCCACGAGGTGCGCGGCCTGTCCAGCACGCTGTACAAGCAGGCCGGTTATACCAACGAAGAGATCCAGGAAGTCATGGCGCACGAGGACGTGTCGACCACAAAAGGGTATCAGGATCCGGATGCGTTGCCGTACAGGAAGGTGACTATGAGGCTGGCCGAGTGAAGGAGGATAGTGCAAGCACAATGGATCTGGACACGTTCGTTGCCAGACTACTTGAGTGGAATACCCTTGCCCAGGAACGAGAGCAGCCCAGTGACGTGTCTGAAGAGTTATCTGTCGTGGCCGTCGATAAGATCAGGGAGTTGGTGGCCGCTCTCGAACATGAGTGGACCATTTACCACTCGCAGCGCTGCACAAATATGGAGGATTGCTCTACTTTCACCAGCTTAGGCAGCCGATGCGAGCATCCTCGGCCACGAATACTTCAAGAAGGGTTGGCATTGCTGACCGCAGAGTGATAGTTTTTCTACGGTAGTTTTTCTACGGTTTTTCTACGCTTGCTCGGCGGGCATTTCGCCCGCTTCACAACATGCTGATATATCAGCGGAATTTGGTCGGAACGGCAGGATTTGAACCTGCGACCCCTACACCCCCAGTGTAGTGCGCTACCAGACTGCGCTACGCCCCGAAAATCGAGCTGGCATTATACTTGCCCTGAGCCCGCTTGCAAGCCTGACAAGCGATAAAAAAGGCGGCCCGGGGGGAAACCTGGCCGCCTTTTCCATATTGCCAAACCTGCTGGGCGCCAGCATCAATGCCGGCACCCGCAGGGCTTACAGCTCGAGCGTCACACGGCCATACACCATACGACCGGTCGGATCATACAGGAAGGATTCCATGCCCCCGAGCATTGGTACTTTCTGCGGCAACCGGTCAAACAGGTTACGTGCACCAACTGTAAACGAGAACTCGCCACCAAAGGCCTCCAGGCCACGGTAGTTGTAGCTGGCATCAGTAATGGTTGATGCGCGCAGAACCTCTACGTCACGGTAGTTGCTGAACGGCAGGAAACGCTGGAACGAGAAATTGCTGGCATCAAAGGTCATCTCGTCCAGGTAACGGACAATCACGTTGACGCTGTGCTGGTCGCGGGCCCAACCCAGGCGCACGTTGGCTTTCCATTCCGGCATCGGCGGTACTGCACCGGTCAGCGCGTTCTGATTACCCACTGCCTCGACCACGTCTCGATCAGGAGACAGCTGATACTGGTAGGTATCCACGAACGTGGCATCAACGCCGACATTGAACATACCCAGATCAGCTACCGGGAACAGATAGTCGAACTTGATATCAATGGCTTCTACCAGCATGCTGGATGCGTTGGTGTCGCTACTGATGATCCGGTCAATCTGTGCCACGTTGTTGGGATCACGCTGGATGCGTTTGTCCGATTGTGGACTGGCAACCCAGGCCCTGACCATATCAGCCGGCGGTGTGCCGGAGCCTGAGTAGCCGGTAGCCTGACGGAAATTGAAGAAATCCGAGGCCAGAATATCCGCAGTCGTTGACGATATAATACGATCCGTGAAATCGGTTTCGCTGTAATCGATATCCAGTGTCATGCCTTCCAGCAGGTTCAACGTGATACCCACGCCCATGGTATCTGCAGATTCCGGCACCAGATCAGGGTTACCCTGAGAGCAGTTGGCAGTAAACGCAGCGAATGTGGTGAACGGGTCGGCCACATTGGTCAGGCCGCAGGATTGCGGTGCATTCAACTGGTTAAGTGATGGCGCAATAAACGATGTGCCCTTGGTCGCACGCACAGACAACCAGTCAGTGGGCAGATAGATCAGGCCATACTTGGGATCGGTTGAACTCTGACCGGTGCTGTACTCTTCGTTGCGCAGAGCGACCTGAAGTTCCAGGTTATCCAGAACCGGCAATGCCAGTTCGCCAAAGAATGCATCGGCAGAGCGGCCATCGCTGAACGGGAACAACTGTGTGCCGATAAAAACATCACCGGTCAGGCTGTGCAGGCTCGGGGTGTTATCGAAACGGTCTTCGCGGCGCTGATAACCAATCGCAGCTCCGATTTGCCCGCCCGGCAGCTCAAAACCGCCTGGTGCGATGGTGCCGTTGAAGACCAGATCAAAGGTCTGCAGGGTATCAACATCGTCGACGCGATTCTGTACATAGGTGGAATCGGCAACGGCCTGCGTATTCAGATTGTTGCCATCCGGCGACACAAAGGGGTTGAAACAGGCGTCACGGTCATTGACCACGTCGCAGTTCAGGCCCTGAGTAAGCATGCCCAGACTGAAGTTGTTGGCACGACTGTTGTCGGTGGAGCGTGCGTACATGTAAGTAGCGCGACCATCCCAACCGTCCACGTAAGGCACCGTGAATTCGGCCGTGAATGCGGTACGGAAACCAAACAGCAGCCCGGCCCCGACTGTTGAACCATCAGCACCTAGCTGCGATGGCAAGGTGCCATGTTTGCCCCAGGGACGCCATGCGGAGAACGCGACATCTTCATTAAATGGGATGCCATTCGGGTCCAGCACGACCTGACCGTTCTGGCCGCGATCGGGAACGCCATCGCCATTGGAGTCCAGCGCGTACAACTGGTTACCATTGGCATCGCGAGCCGGGAACGGGTTGCCCGGCAGCTCACCACGGATAATGGGCAACTCACCAGTGCGGCCACCCGGGTTGGAAGGCGAGCCCCGATTGGCTGTCCAGCGCTTGAAATAGCTCCACTGCCCTGACAGGGTCAGGTCCGAGCTGACATCATAAGTAACATGGGTAAACGCCTGAGCCGAATCTTGTGCCGCGCGGTAGTCCCAGAATTCACCGAAATCGAACCAGCACTGGCCGCCAAACGTGAAACCATTGGGGTTATTGCCAACCTGCGTTGGATCCTGACGTACGCCACCGCAGTTAGGGTCGGATATCACCCGAGTGGCACCGGTCAGTTCGCCGTTTGCATCGCGTACTGGTACGCGGTACCGACCTGGATTCGGTGTACTGGATGATGTCAGACCGGCATTCATCTGCTCCGGACGATCAATCATGCGCAAGCGGCCATTGGTGCGGTATTCACCAGCCACAACGATATCAAGACCATTCCATTCAGTACCGGCGAGCAGGCTGAACTGATCATCGGTGTAGTCGCCGCGGTCGTCACCCTGCCGGTATGCCTCGATACGAACGCCATCGTAAGATTTACGAGGTACAAAGTTGACAACACCGGCGACAGCCTGCGAGCCATAGAGTGCAGCAGCGCCATCAGTCACGATGTCCATACGGCCGATAGCGATTTGTGGCAGGAAAGTATTGACGTTGGTACCAATAACCCGCATGCCATCGACCAGGTTCAATGTTGCACCTGCCCCCAGGCCGCGCAGATTGATGGAAGTCGCGGTGCTGGATGCACCGGTCAGGGAATTCTGGGTAATTGATGAGCCCTGGTTGAAGCTCAGACTATTGATGACATCGCCCATATTGGGAGTGCCTTCAGTGGCGATGTCTTCAGCATCAAACTGAAGAATTGGCGATGCCGCCTGAAAACCTTCAGTGCGACGAATAAAGGAACCGGTTACAACAACTTCTTCAACTTCAGTGGCGCCCTGCTGAACATCTCCGATTTCAGCAGTCTGCTGGGCCATAACAGCGCCAGTGGGAATGAGCAGACTCGCAGCAATAGCCGCGGACAACAGACTGACTCTGCAGGTAAAAACAGATTGTGGTTTCATCCATAGACCTCTAGATGTTTATTATGATTTTTGGTCTGCCATGCTGATGGTTTGCATGGCACTAAGTGGCAATATCTTTTGCCTTGGTCGATACAAACGTGCCGGGGCACCCTCGAATCGGTCAAGGACTATATCATTGCAGGAAATGATGTAAAGGCTGATTGGGTAATATCCCGAACTTTCGATAGGACGAGTGTTCGATACGGCACCATAACGATGCGATATGCAATTGGCGCAGAGGAGGATGCGGGAGTATTACAGCAAAGACAGAGCTTCTTCAAGCTCCTTGATCATCTGCCTGAGTTCACCGGATTCAACGGCTGGGCCAGACGGAGTTTCCTGATGACCATTCATGCGTTGCCGGGCACCACCAATGGTGAAGCCCTGTTCGTACAACAGCGACTTGATCTGGCGTATCAACAGCACGTCTTCGCGCTGATAATAGCGGCGATTGCCGCGACGCTTGACCGGTTTGAGTTGCGGAAATTCCTGTTCCCAGTAACGCAGTACGTGAGGTTTTACCGTACAAAGCTCGCCGACCTCACCTATGGTGAAGTAACGTTTCGCCGGAATGGGTGGCAGTTCCTTGTTACTATTGGGTTCCAGCATACTTTTCTACCCGTGCCTTCAGCTTCTGGCCTGGCCGGAATGTAACAACACGTCGTGCCTTGATCGGGATTTCTTCGCCGGTCTTGGGGTTGCGACCTGGACGCTGCTTCTTGTCGCGCAGGTCAAAATTGCCAAAACCGGACAACTTGACTTGTTCACTGCTCTCCAGAGCCAGGCGTATTTCTTCAAAAAACTGCTCAACCAGCTCCTTGGCTTCGCGTTTATTGACGCCAAGTTCATCAAACAGGCGTTCAGCCATCTCGGCTTTTGTCAGTGCGCCCTTCTCCATGCTCAATTCCTTAACTTTGCATTAAATTTGTCTTCCAGGCCTTTGACACAACGCTCAATTATCACATTGATATCGTCGTCGCCTAGAGTGCGCGAAGGATGCTGCCAGGTCAAGCCCAGGGCGACACTTTTTTTGTTTTTACCCAGCGCATCACCTTGAAATACATCAAATATTCGCAAGCCGACCAGGTGTTCACCGGCCTCTGCTGTCAACAATTCACGCAGGCTCTGCGCCGAAACCTGCTGATCGAGGACAATTGCAAGATCACGACTGACTTCAGGAAATCGCGATAAGGGTTTGTATTCAGGGACTTTTGCAGTCAATATCGCGTTCAATTCAATTTCGAATACCAGTACGCGGTGGCCAAGATCCAGTTCTCGCTGCAGGCGCGGATCCAGAGAGCCAATCAATCCCACATGACGCCCGTTGACGACGATTCTGGCACACTGACCATCATGCAGAGCCTGGTGGCTGGCCGGTTCAAAGATGAATGAATCTGTACGACCGGTCAGCCCCAGTATGACTTCCAGATCACCCTTGACGTCAAAGAAGTCGACAGAGTCCCTGCCCTGTGACCATTCGGCGGGTTGTCGGCTGCCATATACCAGGCCGGCGAGCATCTCTGGCTGACGGATGGTCAGCTCATGATCACCTTCACGACGCAGAAATACCTGACCGGTTTCAAACAGTCGCACCCGCGATTGCTGGCGGTTGACGTTATGTTTCAAGGTGCTGATCAACCCGGGCCACAGACTGGTGCGCATTACCGACATGTCAGCGGAGATGGGATTTAACAGCGGCACCGGCGGTGGGCTGGCCTGAATGGCAGACATAAGCCCCGGCTCAACAAAGCTGTAGCTGATGATCTGCTGATAGCCAAGCGTCACCAGACGCTCACGAAGGCGCCCAATGCCCACTGCCGATTCCGGTTGCTCTGGCAGCTGCATGCGCACCGCGGGGCGTGTGACCGGTAAATTGTCATAACCATGAACCCGGGCCAGTTCCTCAATCAGGTCGGCTTCAATGCTGATATCAAAGCGGAAGGATGGTACCGCAAAGCGCATTTCCTCCGCGTTTTTCTCCACAATCAGTATGCCGAGCGCATTGAGAATGGCAACGATTTCATCGTCACCCATGGTCATGCCAAGCAGGCGCGCGACATTGGCCGGCTTCAACGACACTTCGCGGGTCGCAGGCAACTCACCCAGCGTTTCGGTGACCGGTCCGGCCTGACCGCCGCAAATCTCCAGCAACAGTGCGGTCGCGCGCTGCATGGCCAATGCCTGCAGCTCAAAATCCACGCCGCGCTCATAACGATGTGAAGCATCGGTATGCAGGCCGTATCGACGCGCCCTTCCGGCCACTGCGAGCGGTGCAAAATACGCGCACTCCAGGAACACATCCCGGGTCTCCGGCGTTACCCCACTGTTTTCGCCACCCATGATGCCAGCCAATGCCAGCGGGCCGGCCGCATCGGTTATCAATAGTGTGTCCGGATCTGGCTGAACGGTTTTACCGTCCAGCAGCACAAGTTCATCTTCCGGCGTTGCCAGGCGCACACAAATACCCTGCTGCAGTTGCGCCAGGTCAAAGGCGTGCATGGGTTGCCCGAGCTCCAGCAACACAAAATTGGTGATATCAACCACCGGATCGATACTGCGCAAGCCGCAGCGACGCAATTTTTCCTGCATCCACAGCGGTGTTTCGGCATTGATGTCGATACCACGCACAACTCGTCCCAGGTAGCGGGGACAGGCCTGAGGCGCGGCAATGCTGACCGGGAAGGTATCATCAATGGACGCGGGGACATCGGGTATCTGTGGCGCAGTTGCCGACACCCCGTTAAGCGCGGCAATTTCGCGGGCGATGCCGCGAATCCCGAGGCAATCGCCACGATTGGGCGTCAGGTCAAGCTCAAAGAAGATATCATCCAGTCCGAGGTAGTGACGTATGTCCGTGCCGACCGGCGCGTTTGCAGGCAGTTCGTACAGACCATCAGCGGCATCTGACAATCCCAGCTCGGCGGCCGAACACAGCATGCCACTGGATTCGACACCGCGCAGTTTTGCCTTTTTGATCCGGAAAGGTTTGCCTGCCTTTGCGTCCGGCAACTCCGCACCAATGGTCGCGTATGGCACTTTCATGCCGGGCCGCACATTGGGCGCCCCACAGACAACCTGCAGCGTCTGTGCGCCGTCACTGATCATGCAGACACGCAACTTGTCAGCATCCGGGTGTGCTTGTACATCTAGCACTTCGGCTACCTGTACGCCGCTGAACGAGGCTGCGACGGGTCCGTGTGCGTCAACCTCCAGTCCGGCCATGGTCAGTTGTGACACCAGTTGCCCGGGTGCCAGCTGCGCCGGGGCAATGCTGTCACCCAGCCACTCGCTAATCCATTGTTGTGTGAAGATCATGTGTTGATGCTCTTTATTGCGGTGCCGCTTGGGTTTACTACTGTCAGTTGAACTGCTTCAGGAAACGCAGGTCATTTTCAAAAAACAGGCGCAGATCGTTGACGCCGTAACGCAACATGGCCAGGCGTTCGACCCCCATACCAAAGGCGTAACCACGATACTTTTCACTGTCGATTCCGGAGGCCTCCAGTACTGATGGATGCACCATGCCACAGCCCAGCACTTCCAGCCAGCCGGTCTGTTTGCATACCCGACAGCCCTTGCCCGAGCACATGACACAGCTCATATCGACTTCAGCCGAGGGCTCCGTGAACGGGAAGTAGGAAGGACGGAATCGCACCGCCAGATCCGCTTCAAAAAACGCGCGCAGAAACTCTTCCAGTGTGCCTTTAAGGTCAGCAAAACTGACATCCTCAGCGATCAGCAGGCCTTCCACCTGATGGAACATCGGGGTGTGAGTCAGGTCGGAGTCACAACGATAGACCCGTCCCGGGCAGATCATGCGGAACGGGGGCTTGCCCTGCTCCATCACCCTGACCTGAACCGGAGAGGTATGGGTGCGCAACACCGTCGACGGGTTGATATAGAAGGTATCGTGCATGGCTCTGGCCGGGTGGTGGCCGGGAATATTCAGCGCCTCGAAGTTATGATAATCATCTTCGATTTCCGGGCCTTCGGCCACGCTGTAACCAACCGATTCGAACAGGCGCTGTATTCTGTCGATGGTACGACTGACAGGATGCAGGCCACCGGCTGACTGCCGTCGGCCGGGTAAAGTTACATCAAGGGTTTCCTGCGCCAGTTGCGCTGCCAGCGCCTGTTCCACCAAGATGTCTCGTCGCGCATCCAGTGCTTCCTGGATCTGTCGCTTGGCAATATTGATGGACTCGCCGGCAGCAGGACGCTGATCGGCAGGCAGTTTACCCAGACCCTTCAACAGATCGGTCAACTGACCTTTTTTGCCAAGGAAATCTACCCGCAGCTGGTCCAGTGCGCGTTCGTCTTGCGTCGCGTCAATGGCCTGCAGGGCTGTGTCTAACAGAGTCGCTGTATCAGTCATGGATTAATCCGCTTATACCATGAAAGCACAAAGCCGGAACGGGACATAGGTAAACCCGGACCGGCTCTGCAATAGGTAACGTTTTTACTTACGCCAGTGCGGCTTTTGCCTGATTCACCAGCGCGGCAAAGGCCGCTTTGTCATGAACAGCCAGATCGGCCATGACACGTCGGTCAACAGCGATGTTGGCTTTCTTCAAGCCGGCAATCAGCTGGCTGTAGGTCATGCCGTTAACGCGTGACTGGGCGTTGATACGCGTAATCCACAGCGAACGGAATACCCGCTTCTTGGTACGACGGTCACGGTAAGCATACTGGCCGGCTTTAATAACCGCCTGGAACGCTACGCGATACACACGACTACGGGCACCGTAGTAACCTTTTGCCAATTTCAGAATTTTTTTGTGACGGCGACGTGCCGTTACGCCTCGTTTAACTCGGGCCATATCAGTCTCCTCGGTATCCTAAATGATTAAATTTTACGCAACATACGATCAATCAAGGGTTTGTCGCTGGCAGCAACCAGAGACGTACCACGCAGATGACGTTTGCGCTTGGTGGTCATTTTGGTGAGGATGTGGCTCTTGTTAGCGCTTTTGCACTTCCAGCCAGTGGCCGTTTTCTTGAAGCGCTTGGAGGCGCCACTGTGGGTTTTCATCTTGCTCATTCGGGTATTACTCCGCATTTATCAGCCATCACTGGCGATACAGTTTAGATAATGAAGATCTGACCTGTGTCAGACCTTCTTCTTCTTCGTCGGTGCCAGAACCATAACGATCTGACGACCTTCCATCTTGGGGTCCTGCTCGACGGTACCGTAGTCTTCCAGATCCTTAGCGATCCGCTGTACCAGTTCGAGGCCAAGATGCTGATGGGCGAGTTCGCGTCCGCGGAATCTTAACGATACCTTGGCCTTGTCCCCATCTTCTAGGAAACGTATCAGGTTGCGTAGTTTTACCTGATAATCCCCTTCTTCCGTCCCTGGTCGAAACTTTATTTCTTTAATCTGGGTCTTGCGCTGCTTTTTCTTGCTGGCAGCCTTCTGCTTCTTGATGTCAAAAACATGCTTGCCGTAATCCATGATCTTGCAGACTGGTGGTTCAGCATCAGGGGCGATCAACACCAGGTCAAGCTTGGCCTCTGCGGCTTCCGCTCGTGCTTCCTCAATCGTCACAACGCCTTTTTGCTCACCATCAGCCAGTACCAGTCGTACTTCGGTGGCTTCAATGTTTTCGTTAATGACGGGTTTTTTGGAACTGCTCTTCATATTCGACAGCGTCTTCTCTCCTGTATAAATTAAATAGGCCGGCCCTGTGACCTTCAGTTACCGGTACGACCCAGGCGCGCGACAGCTGTTTCCAGCTGCTCAGCAAATGCCTCAATGGTCATGGCGCCCAGATCCTGACCGTCCTGTGTGCGGACGGAAATTTGACCGTTTTCCATTTCGCGATCACCGGCCACCAGAAGGAACGGTACCTTCTGCATTGTGTGCTCGCGGATTTTAAAGCCGATCTTCTCATTTCTCAAGTCCGCACTGACACGAAAACCCTTTTCTGCCAATATTTTACGCACTTTTTCACAATAATCGCCCTGTTTGTCGGTAATATTGAGAATTACCGCCTGCTCGGGTGCCAGCCACACCGGCAGTGCGCCGGCGTAATGTTCGATCAGAACACCAATAAAACGCTCGAATGAACCCAGAATCGCACGATGCAGCATGACCGGCACCTTGCGGCTGCCATCTTCGGCGACATACTGTGCACCCAGCCGCTCGGGCATGGAGAAATCCACCTGAATCGTGCCGCACTGCTGGATACGGCCCATGCAGTCTTTTAATGAAAATTCGATTTTGGGTCCGTAGAAGGCGCCCTCACCCGGCAACAGCTCCCAGGCCAGACCACTGTTATTGAGGGCCTGACGCAGGGCGTCTTCGGACTTGTCCCACATTTCATCACTGCCAACACGCTTTTCCGGGCGGGTGGACAGGCGCAGGATGATCTCGTCGAAACCGAAGTCTTTGTATACCCGGAACAACAGCTCCATGAACTGCGCAACTTCTTCCTGGATTGCCGATTCGGCACAGAATATGTGCGCATCATCCTGGGTAAAACTGCGCACACGCATCAGGCCGTGCATGGAACCTGATGGTTCAAAGCGGTGACAGGAGCCGAACTCGGCCAGACGCAAGGGCAGGTCACGGTAGCTCTTCAGGCCCTGATTGAACACCTGCACATGGCAGGGGCAGTTCATCGGCTTGATGGCGTACATGCGATTTTCCGACTCGACGCTGAACATCTCGTCAGCAAACTTGTCAGCATGCCCGGATTTCTCCCACAGGGTGTAATCCACCAGCTGCGGGGTACGAATTTCCTGGTAGCCGCTTTCGTTCTGCAGCTTCTGCATGTAATGCTGGATGGTCTGGTAAATGCTCCAGCCTTTGGGGTGCCAGAACACCATGCCTGGCGCTTCTTCCTGGAAGTGAAACAGATCCAGTTTCTTGCCGATTTTGCGATGATCGCGCTTTTGCGCTTCTTCCAGGCGGAACAGGTAGTCTGCCAGAGCTTTCTTGTCACCCCAGGCAGTGCCGTAGATGCGCTGCAGCATTTCGTTGCTGGAGTCACCGCGCCAGTAAGCGCCGGCAACTGAAGTCAACTTGAACGCCTTGAACTTGCCGGTATTGGGCACATGCGGGCCACGGCACAGATCAATAAAATCACCCTGGCGGTAAAACGACAACTCTTCGCTACCCGGGATATCCTTGATGATCTCAACCTTGTACTTTTCACCCATGCTGTCGAACATGGCGATGGCGTCATCACGACTCATCACTTCACGCGACACTGGCAGGTTTTCCTTGACGATGTCTCCCATCACCTTTTCGATCTGTTCCAGGTCTTCCGGGGTGAATGCCCGCTCGTAGGCGAAGTCGTAGAAGAACCCGTCCTCGATGACCGGACCGATGGTGACCTGGGCCTCGGGAAACAGCCGCTGCACAGCCTGCGCCATCAGGTGAGCACAGGAGTGACGGATCACCTCCAGGCCTTCCGGATCACGTTCGGTAATGATCGCCAGCTCCGCATCGTCGGTCATCTTATACGACGTATCGACCAGCGTGCCATTGACACGGCCGGCGAGTGCCGCTTTGGCAAGACCGGCGCCGATGGATTCGGCCACTTGAGCAACCGTTACGGCCGTATCAAATTGGCGTTGACTGCCGTCAGGAAGAGTAATTGCGGGCATAGGATGAAGTGTTAGTCAGTTATAGGTCTGTTTAAAGAAAAGCACCGCAATGAGTGGCTCGAAATACCAGCTCTTGGGCAGAAAGGTGGTAGGCACGACCAGATTCGAACTGGTGACCTCTACCATGTCAAGGTAGCGCTCTAACCAACTGAGCTACGCGCCTGTAAATCGCTTTGCAACTGCTTACAGAAATCGCCGACCAAACTGCTGCGAGGGTGCTTTAATCAAGGTTGGCGATTATAGGGGCAGCGAGCCAAAACTACAATAGCAAGTGTCGGGATCAGGCCTGCAGAAGCTGTTTGCGCAGCTTTGCAACCTGGTCACGCAGTGTGGCTGCCTCTTCAAACTCAAGATTTCGCGCCAACTCGAGCATTTTCGCCTCCAACCGGGTGATTTCCCGGCTGATGGTCTTGGCATCCAGCGGCAGATCGGTCTGTGCCCCGGTGCCATAGGCGGCAATCTTTTCCGCCACACTGGCGCCCTGACGGTTGCGTTTGCGGCCCTTGCCGTCACCATGGGCGCCTTCCATGACATCCATGATACTTTTACTGACACCTGCCGGCGTAATATTGTTGGCCGTATTAAACGCTATCTGGGTCTCGCGGCGTCGGTCGCCTTCATCCATGGCGCGCTGCATGGAACCGGTAATACGGTCGGCATACAGTATGGCCCTGCCCCGAATATTTCTCGCCGCCCTGCCCATGGTCTGGATCAGGGATCGCTCGGATCGCAAAAACCCTTCTTTGTCGGCATCCAGAATAGCCACCAACGCCACTTCCGGGATGTCCAGCCCCTCTCGCAACAGATTGATGCCTACCAGCACATCAAAATTACCCAGACGCAAGTCACGAATGATCTCGGAGCGTTCCACAGTATCAATGTCCGAATGCAGGTAACGCACTCGCACATCATGGTCCATCAGATAGTCAGTCAGGTCTTCAGCCATACGCTTGGTCAATACCGTCACCAGCACCCGCTCCTGCCTGGCAACCACCTGGCGGATCTCCGATAACAGATCATCGACCTGGGTGCCGGCTGGACGCACCTCCACTGCCGGGTCGATCAGCCCTGTGGGGCGCACGACCTGGCGCACGGTCTGCCCGGCGCGCTCACCTTCATAGGGCCCGGGCGTGGCTGACACGAAGATCAGTTGCGGAGTCAGGGACTCCCATTCCTCAAAGCGCAACGGCCTGTTATCCAGCGCAGAAGGCAGCCGGAAGCCATACTGAACCAGCGTCTCCTTGCGCGAGCGATCACCTTTGTACATGGCGCCGATCTGCGGAATTGAAACATGTGACTCATCCACAATGACCAGTGCATCAGGTGGCAGGTAGTCAAACAGTGTCGGCGGGGGCTGACCTGCCTGACGTCCGGACAGGTAACGGGAATAGTTTTCAATGCCGGTGCAATAGCCCAGTTCATTCATCATTTCCAGATCGAACTTTGTCCGCTGGGCCAGTCGCTGCGCTTCAACCAGTTGATGATTGCTCTCCAACTGGATTACCCGCTCATTGAGTTCAACCTTGATCTGCTCCAGCGCGTCGAGGACCTTCTCCCTGGGAGTTACATAGTGGGATTTCGGGAATATAGTTAGACGCGGCACTTTTCTGATAACTTCACCGGTCAGCGGATCAAAAAAAGCCAGGTTCTCGATTTCATCATCAAACAGCTCGATGCGGACGGCATACTTTTCCGAGTCCGCCGGATAAACGTCAATGACATCGCCTCTTACCCGGTAGGTTGCGCGCTGCAGCTCCATGTCATTGCGGGTGTACTGCATGTCCGCCAGGCGACGCAGAATGTAGCGCTGATCGACCCGATCTCCCCGATCCAGGTGCAATACCATCTTGAGATAGGACCCCGGATCGCCCAGACCATAGATCGCGGAAACCGTGGCGACCACAATAACGTCGCGACGCTCCAACAGGGCTTTGGTCGCCGACAGACGCATCTGCTCGATATGTTCATTGATCGATGAGTCTTTCTCTATATAGAGATCAGATGACGGCACATAGGCTTCAGGTTGATAGTAGTCATAGTAGGAGACAAAATACTCAACCGCGTTATCGGGGAAAAATTCGGAAAACTCACCGTAGAGTTGTGCAGCCAGCGTTTTATTGGGCGCCATGACCAGTGCCGGGCGCTGCGTCTGTTCAATTACATTGGCAACGGTAAAGGTCTTTCCGGACCCTGTGACGCCCAACAGGGTCTGTGCCAGCAGCCCTTCCTCCAGCCCGCTGACCAATGCCTCAATGGCAGTGGGCTGATCGCCGGCCGGCTGGAAAGGTGAAGCCATTTTGAATGGGATGCTCATCCGGACAAGTATACACGGTTGCCAACCTGCATTGCGACGGTCCGCAGATCTGCCCGGACCGGACAACCACGATTCCTGCCGGCACATGATCAGATGCCGTCATAAAGATGGTAAAGAAGGGTTGACCCATTCTGAAAATCTCATTAGTATACGCGTCCTGTTGGGGTCACACAGATGACCAACACGATTGCCCAATAGCTCAATGGTAGAGTAGGTGACTGTTAATCACTTGGTTCCTGGTTCGAGTCCAGGTTGGGCAGCCAATTTCCTCCCCCCGCTGTATTTTATTACCATCGGCCGCCCTATCTGCAGCCTTGTTACAAGCCAACACTGGCATCCTTGGTATCTCCGGTTATAATCAGTCGCTCGAGCAAAACTGACTCGAATCTTATTGAGTACGACTAAGCGGGATATGATTATGATTGCAAAACGCTATAAACACATCTTCATGGCACTGTTACTGGGCGGCAGCCTGATCCTGGGCGCATGCTCTGGCGACAGTGAAGCTCCGACAGAACCCGAAGCAATGGCTGAACAGGCAGTCGAAGCAGTGACTGAAGCCGCCTCGGATGCAGTTGAAACCATCAGTGATGAGATGCAGGGCAACCCTGTCGTGGTCATGGAGACCAGCATGGGCAGCATCGAAATCGAGTTGTGGGCAGATCGGGCCCCGCTCTCGGTAGAAAACTTTCTGCGCTATGTCGACAATGATCTGTATGACAACCTGACCTTTCACCGTGTCATTCCCGGCTTCATGATCCAGGGTGGTGGTTATGACAGCAACTTTACGGAAATGTCCGGTTACCCGCCGATCACCAATGAGGCCGACCCGTCACTGCAGAATGACCGTGGCACGCTGGCCATGGCACGGACCAATGTTGTCGACAGTGCAACCAGCCAGTTTTTCATTAACCTGGTCGACAACGACTTCCTCAATCAGACCGGCACAACGCCGCAGCAGTTTGGTTATGCGGTGTTTGGCGAAGTCATCAGCGGCATGGAAGTTGTTGATCAGATTGCCACGGTCGAGACCGGCAATCGCAATCAGCATCAGAATGTGCCCGTTGAACCGGTCATTATTGAGTCAGTGAGCCGACGCTGACATGATGCAGTGCAGACACCAGATCAGCGTTTATGCAGTGGCGTAACGTTGGCGGCGGCAGGACGAACAGGTACTGTCGCCGCCTGTACGGCAACAGGTTTACTTAGCCACAACGGGTCATCCGCCAGCGTATCGGGCTCGAACCCATCCACAGCCCGCATAAGAATATGCCGGATTCCCTGCAGATCCATGTTTGAACAGGCAGTCTGCAGCTCCTGCAACATGGGCTCCAGCTCCTCCCAGGGCAGATAATCTTCTTCAGCGCGCATGATTTTGGGATGTTCAGTGCCCGTCACTGATTCACCGATCAGCAACTCTTCAAACAGTTTTTCACCTGGGCGCAAGCCGGAATATTCAATGGCGATGTCCCCACGGTAGGAGTTTTCGTCCCGGACATCGTATCCCATCAGATGAATCATCTTTCGCGCAAGGTCAACAATCTTGATCGGATCGTGCATGTCGAGAACAAATACATCGCCGCCGCTGGCCATGGAGCCGGCCTGAATAACCAGTTGGGCAGCCTCTTCAACCGTCATAAAGTAGCGTGTCACTTCGGGGTGAGTAACGGTGACCGGCCCTCCTTCACTGATCTGACGGCGGAACAGTGGCACCACCGATCCGGAGGAGCCCAGTACGTTACCAAACCGGACCATGCTGAAACAGGTGCTGCTGCCTGGCGCCACCGTGAGCGCCTGCAAAACCTGTTCTGCAAAGCGCTTGGTGGCCCCCATGACATTGGTGGGGCGAACGGCCTTGTCAGTGGAAATCAGTACAAAATGCTGGACACCACATTGTTGCGCAGCTAGTGCCGAGACCGCAGTTCCGAATACGTTATTATGAACGCCTTCGACAACATTCTTCTCTACCATGGGCACTTGCTTGTAGGCCGCAACGTGATAAACGGTATTAACGTCGAACCGGGTCATGACTGCTTCCATCAGGCCACGATTACAGACATTGCCCAGCAGCGCAATGATCTCCGTGTCGTTCACACCAGCCGTTTCCGGCAGCGCGTCACGTAACATCTGCAACTCCAGTTCAACGTCGTACAGTCCGAATTCGAAACTGTCCAGCAACACCAGTCTGGCCGGACGCAATGCCACAATCTGCCGGCACAGCTCCGAACCAATGGAGCCGGCGGCCCCGGTTACCAGAACAGATTTACCGGTAATACATGCCCCCATCAGATCCGGATCTGGCGGCACAATGTCACGACCCAGCAGGTCTTCAATATCAATATCGCGCACTTCATCGACATGGACCTTGCCCGAACGCATATCAAACAGCTCCGGCACGGTTTTGACATGGACCGGCAAATGCTCGAGGCGATTCAGAATTTCCTTGCGTTCAGCGTGGCTGGCGGATGGCATGGCGAGCAGGATTTGACGCACGGAGAAATTATTGATGAGATCCGCCAGTGCTGACGGGCTGAAGACCCGTATGCCATGGACAATACTGCCTATGATATGACGACTGTCATCGACAAAGGCTACCGGCAGATACTGATCACCATTTTGCAAGGCTGCCACCAGCTGCATACCAGAGCTGCCCGCGCCGTAGATAATAACGGGCTCCTTGGGGCGAAAATTCTGAATCAGGCTTTGCAGAGCCAGTTTGGCGACAAACCGGCTGCCACCAACAAACAGCAGTGCCAGCATCCAGAAAATGGGCACTACGGCGTTATTCAGCTCCTGGGGTGACAGGATCAGGTAGTAGACGCCGCCGAACAGCCCGGCAGCGATGGTGACGCCCTGCAGCACGATAAACCCGGACTGCACACCCATATAAAGCAGCAGCGCCCGGTACAGTCCTATCCGGAAAAATCCCAGTACACTGAGCAGAATGGCCAGCCCGGTAAACAGTACCAACCGGTCGGCCTGGCCACCGGCATCAATGCCCAGCATATTGAACGACAGCCACGCAGCCAGGGCCAGCATGAGACCGTCGACAAGCATCAACAAGACCTGTTTGACAGTTCGCGATAGCGGTATGGTGTACAAATTCATGCCTGATCCTTAGTCTCGGTGCCCCGGGTGGCACCAGCGTCGGTCCCTGCCCCTAACAGGCCAGCTGCAAACATTAACGGTACTATACCAGAGAAAGCCAGTACCACCCCATATTCAGGGTATACCGTGGCCAGCCAGGCCAATGGCAACAGCCATACCAGATTGACTGCAGTCAGCACCAGAGCGACCCGGCTGTGGCTACCAAGCCGTCGCGCCAGATGCTGGTATGCGTGAGTACTGTGCCCCTGGGTGACGCTGAAACCAGAGGCCCAGCGCCGCAGCAGGGTAAATGTGGTATCAGCGATGAACACCCCCATGAGCAGCACCCAGACCCAGACCGACAGGCTGCCATCGAAATGGCTGAGCAGACCCAGCAGCCCCAGAAAAAAACCCAGAAACGTGCTGCCGACATCGCCCATGAACAATCTGGCCGGCGGCAGGTTCCAGAGAAAAAAGCCCAGGGTTGCCACAAACAGCCCGCCACACACCCAGATCAGCGCCGCCTGTGAATCCGGTAACAGGATTGCCGCCGCGCCGCTGACAAACAGACACTGACCCGCAGCCAGTGTGTCGATACCGTCCATAAAATTGTACAGATTGAGCAGCCAGACCAGGGCAATCATCAACAGCGCAGACATCAGAAAATACGGCAGCTCAACCAGGCCACTGAAAAATGGCTCGGGTACCGGCCCCAGTAACAGCAGCGCAATCAGCGCAGCCAGCAAGTGTACCGGCAAGCGGACTTTCACGGAGAGGGAACGGACATCGTCAGCAAAACCGGTAGCCGCTACCGGCAGTGCACATAGCAGCACGCTGAACTGAAACAGATTCAGGTAGCCTTGACTGGCAAGTACAAAAAGAAAAGAGTAGATGCTGACAACAATGCCGATACCACCGCCCCGGGGAGTTGCCAGTCGATGAGCGCTACGCTCGATCGGCTCGTCCATCAACCAGCCAGCGCCGCGACGGATCAACAGGCCACTGATCAGCCAGGACATCAGAAAGGCACACGGCAATGCCAACCAAACCAACATAAAAAATCCATCAGCCACCGGCAGCTGCCGAAGACGGCAGCTGCCACTTGAAAAAGTCCATCGGTGCTGGCCATCAGGGAGCCCCGAAACAGGGCTCCCATTCTACCGTATGCTGGTCGTCCGAGTCCTTACTCAGTTGGGTCTGAAAGCAAAATACGGTCACGATTTCGTTCCAGCGTTGCCGGTCCGATACCATTGACTTCCTGTAATTGGTCGACGGATTCGAAATCACCATTTTGCTCACGATAGGCAATGATATCCATCGCCCTGGTCATACCCACACCATCGAGTGCCAGTGCCAGTGTCTCTGCGTCAGCCGTATTGATATTGACCTGGTCTTCGACACTGATTTCGATGGGTGTTACCGTTTCCTGCGCAAAGGCCATGCCTGATACCGACAGTACGGCGGCACCCGTGGCGAGACAGAACAGGAAGCTATTGAAACTAAGCCGAAAATAACGCTTTACTGTTTTCATCTGGAATCTCCTTTTCCATTTTGAATACATTGATCCATCACAGTCTCCCACCGTTTTGACAGGAGCTGTTCAGGTTTTAGCACAATTTTCATTCCATACCAGATATTTCTTTCTGTATCAGGGCCAGCTTGTCGACGGGCGCGCGCGCGCGGGTAATCGGCCTGCCAATGACCAGATAATTGCTTCCCTCCCTGACCGCAACGGCTGGCGTCACGATACGCTTCTGATCGTTGGCGGCATCACCCTGGGGGCGGATACCCGGCGTTACCAGCAGAAAATCTTCGCGCAACAGCTTTCTCAGCTCGCCAGCTTCGGCGGCAGAGCAGACAACGCCGTCCATATCACATTCCTGGGCCAGTGATGCCAGGCGCTGTACCTGCTCTAACGGTGAACGCTGAACGCCCTGTACCGCCAGGTCGTCCTCGGCCAGGCTGGTAAGCAAGGTCACCGCGACCAGCAATGGCTTGTGCTCACTGTTGGCGACAGCTTCCCGGGCAGCGCGTAACATGTCTGCACCACCGGCAGCATGCAGTGTCAACATCCACACACCCAGTTCCGCCGCCGCAGCGACAGCCTTGTTGACGGTGTTGGGAATATCATGGAATTTAAGGTCCAGAAATATATCAAACCCCAGCGTATGAATCTGTCGAACCAGCTCCGGACCGAAACGGGTAAACAGCTCTTTGCCCACCTTGACCCGGCAACTGCCCGGGTCCAGTTGCTGCAACAGCGTCATGACCTCGTCTACGGTGGCCATATCCAGCGCGATAATAATTCTGTTTTGATCCTGCACCATCGTTCCCCCCTGACAGCCGGTGTACATTCGCCTGATTGTGACGCCGCCTGTGATGTAAATGTCAGTCTATTTCACCGGGCTTGAATCGGGCTCGCTTCTGCAATTCTTTTTCCAATACCCTGATACGATGACGCAAGCGTGCATCGCGAACCAATCCTGCGCCTATCGTTATACCGGTCAATCCACCAGCACAGAAGGCAATGATCAACCACAACGATATTGGCCGGGCGGCAAACTCATAAACACCGAATGACAATGCCACGGGCGTCGTATTCCACAGGGAAAACCCGAGACTGAGAATGAATATCAGCAACAGCAGAAAAATTACCAGCCAACGTTTTATTCGCTGCACAATAACCAACTCCTGATAGCCAGTCGTTTTAGGGTTCCGCAAATAAAAACGGCGCCATTCTTGCGAATACGCCGTTTTATATCAGTGTGGACAAACTCCCGGATCAGACCATACCCAGATGGTTAATTCTCCAGTGTGTTGTTAACACGATCTCTCAATTCCTTGCCCGGCTTGAAATGTGGCACATGCTTCCCGCTCAGCGCTACCGGCGTCCCGGTCTTGGGGTTTCTCCCGATACGGGGCACCCGGTAGTGCAGGGAAAAGCTGCCAAATCCGCGAATTTCAATACGGCCGCCTTCTGACAAAGCCTCAGACATATACTCAATGACCGCCTTGACGGCAAACTCGCAATCTTTTGCTGATAACTGCGTCTGTTTGGCGGCAATGCGCTCGATAAGCTCAGACTTTGTCATGACAGGTTCCTTGAGTTGATTATTGCTTGTCCATTTGCGCTTTGATCAGGTCACCGATAGTGGTTGGGCCGGAAGCAGCCGTATCCTGGTTCTTGTGATCCTGGATCGCTGCTTTCTCGTCATCCATCTCGATGGCTTTCACAGAGACGCCAAGGACGCGGTTCTTGCGGTCAACACTGACCACTTTCACGTCAATCTGATCGCCTTCCTTAAGCACATTGCGGGCATCTTCAACTTTGTCGCGGCTGATTTCCGACGCGCGCAGCAGGCCTTCAACGCCATTACCCAGATCTACGGCAGCAGACTTCGCTTCCACAGACGTAACAGTCGCCTTGACTATGCTGCCCTTCTCGAACTCACCGACGTAGTTGGCAAACGGATCGTCAGACAACTGCTTGATACCCAGGGAAATGCGTTCACGCTCCGGGTCAACAGACAGGATAACGGTTTCAATCTCGTCACCTTTCTTGTAGGCACGAACCGCATCTTCGCCTGACTCATCCCAGGAGATGTCGGACAGGTGAACCAGACCATCAATGTTGCCGTCCAGACCGATAAAGATACCGAAATCAGTAATGGACTTGATGCTGCCGGAGATCTTGTCGCCTTTCTTGAACTGCTCGGCAAAACGATCCCAGGGGTTCTGGTAGCACTGCTTGATGCCCAGGGAAATACGACGACGCTCTTCGTCGATGTCCAGAATCATCACTTCGACTTCATCACCCAGCTGCACAATCTTCGACGGGTGAACGTTCTTGTTCGTCCAGTCCATTTCCGATACGTGAACCAGACCTTCAACACCCTCTTCCAGCTCGGCAAAACAGCCGTAATCTGTCAGGTTGGTAACGCGTGCCTTGACCTTGGTTTCTTCCGGGTAACGGGCCTTGATATCAACCCACGGATCCTCGCCCAGCTGTTTCAGGCCGAGTGAAACGCGGTTGCGCTCACGGTCGTACTTCAGCACTTTGACCTTGATCTCGTCACCAACATTCACGATTTCGCTCGGATGCTTGATACGCTTCCAGGACATGTCAGTGATGTGCAACAGACCATCAACGCCGCCCAGATCAACAAATGCACCGTAGTCGGTGAGGTTCTTGACGATACCCTTGATGACCAGACCTTCCTGCAGGCTGGCCAGCAGCTC
>Ga0189291_100166_pt1 | contig 55910 bp, 25 predicted proteins | sample UW1redminimetaG_FD_130331 | JGI IMG/M metagenome (GOLD analysis project Ga0189291, IMG submission 130331) | Marine microbial communities from the Costa Rica Dome - UW179B-red mini metaG | ecosystem: Environmental > Aquatic > Marine > Oceanic > Photic zone | place: Costa Rica: the Eastern Pacific...
TACGGTAGAAGAATCAACTCTAAAATTAAGGGCTAAATCAGAAAAAACCCCATAACCGGCATTATCAGTAATGGTAGTTTTAAAAATCGTTGGACTTGAAGCTCGTAAATCAATTCCGTGAAGGGCACTAAACCGGAGTTCAGAATTGATTACATCAACACCAAGCGCTCCCGTTCTATATGTTATCATAGCCCCTGTTCCTGCTCCACCACCGTACTCGATAATTACATAATTCAGTATAGAACCTACATCTGAAGTATTGTTAAACCGGATGGTTCCCCAATCTCCTGCCGCTTTTGTGCTTTCATTAGAAGTAAATGTGATTTTACCGGATGATTCTCCATCTGCTATCAGGCCTCCGTCCACCAATAAAGAAGCATTTGTCGAAAACTCAACCACAACGCCAGCTTCGATTGTTAAAGTTGCAGCTTCTTCAACTAAAATATCGTTTGAAATTAAATACGGACTACCTGAAGTAGTCCAGATTGTATTTGAAGAGACATTTTCTGATACATTAGTTTGCGCTTTAACATCTAATCTTACAGTAATCAATAAAATGATAAAAAAAGTAGCACGTAGAAATTTCATTGTTAATGAATTGAGTTAATGTTCGAGACCTTATTCAGGCTTATAAACAGTTTAAAAAACTCAATATAGAATGGCACTACCTTGTTATGCGGTATTATATCAGGACTTAATTAAGTTATAACTTATGCCCTTAGCGACAGCCTCAGCTCTATTTTTTGCTTCTAGTTTTTGATAAATATTTCTTATATGATAACGTACACCATCTACTGACAGAAATACCTTTTTAGAAATTGCTTTGTATGAAAGACCCGACGCCAGCTCCTGAAGAATGGTTTTTTCTGAATCGCTTAGCTCCACTTCCAATTCTTTACTTTTATGAAATGAGGAGATAACTTTTCGTGCAATGTTAGGGCTCATTGGAGAGCCACCATCAACAGCTATTTTTATTGCATCTATTAGCTCAGAAGGCGAAGTTTTTTTAAGCAAATACCCTACTGCTCCATTTCTTAGTGCAGTAAATATCTTATCATTTTCATCATGCATCGTTACCATCAGGGTAATCAGGTTCGGATATTTTTCTTTAAAAACTTTCACTCCTTCTGTTCCGTGCATTCCCGGCAGCTCAATATCTAACAGAAGTACATCACTTTTTCCAAGTTGGTTTTCATCTAAAGCTTCTTCACAACTTCCATAAGCACTAATTACGCATAGGTCGGGCTCAAAGTCTAAAATGGTTTCCCAACCCTCCCGCATATACTTGTTATCTTCAATTATAGAAATTTTAATCATAATTGAATTAAATACATTACTATTTGAAAGTAACTACCGAAAAGGGTAGTTATATTTTGATCTCCAGTTTCCATCTGGTCCCTGTAGGTTTTATATTTTCACTTCCCAAAAAAGCATTCATTTTCTTTGCACGATATTTCAGATTTGAAATTCCACTGCCTTTAGTTTGGTCATCTTTAGAAAGTCCAATTCCATTATCCTCAACTACTAAAATAAGTTTTTTATCTTTTTTTATGAGCGATACTTTAGAATGATTGGCTTGTGAGTGCCTAACTACATTAGTCACCATTTCTTTAAAAACTAACCAAAGATCTTGTCTGATTCTGTAATTTTTTAAGGTTGTAACAGATTCATCAAGTTCAATTTCATAACTAATACCTTTACTTTCAAACATCTCTGATGCATACCTTTTACATTTAGCTAAGAAAAAGGACCAATCGTCATTGCTTGGATCTATTGCCCAAATGATATCATTAATTTTTTCTTTTGCTTCCATAGCACTTTCATCAATTTTTCTAAGAAAATCTTTAGAATTTTCGGGGCCGTCTCGTTTGGCAGCTTCGCTAAAGAAACTAATACTACTTAACGTACCACTTAAATCGTCATGTAAATCTTTAGAAATTCGATTTCTGGTTTGCTCATCCTTAAGCAAATAAAACATTCTGTACCTAAATAGAGAATAAACAATGAATAATAATAGGAATATTACCCCTAAATTAAAGTACCAAGTTCTCCATAAAGGCGGGGCTATATAAAATAAAATAGAATTAGAATAAACGGTTACTTCTCCAATAGAGTTAACAGCACGTAATTGAAAATTATAATCGCCCGAAGATAAACCTGAAAAATTGATAGTTCTTCTTTTATTGACGGGGATCCAATTTTCACTCAGACCATTAAGCCTGTATTCTAGCTTATTTTTGTGAGAGTCCAAAAAATTGAGATATGAAAAATCAAATTGTATAAAGTCCTGACCTTCTTTTAACCTGAAGTATTTTCCGCTAATTGTATTATAAATTTCACCATCTACATTCATTTCATAAACAACAATTTTTCCAGGTAGATATTCATCTTCGACCTTCAAAGGATCAAAAACAGTAAATCCTTTCACCCCACCAAAATACATCTTCTCATTTGAATCTTTAAAATAAGCTCCTCCATTAAATTCGTTACTCAATAATCCATCCGACTTAGTATAATTCACGAAGTACTTTTTTTCAGGGTTAAATTTTGAAATTCCCGAATTCGTGCTTAGCCAAAGGTTTTGTGCTGAATCTTCTAAGATTCCATAAACTACATCGCTTGGCAATCCATCTTTTGATGAAAAGATTTCGAAAGATTCATTTTTCAAGTCAAACTTGTATAAACCCGAGTAAGAGCCCAACCATATTCTGTTATTTTTATCTGTATAAATGACCTGAACCCGTTCAGGACTTCTTGATTTAAGATCATCGCTGTTATTCGAATCTATTTTTTTGAAACTTGAATCTTCTCGGTTAAACAGTACTAAGCCATTCGCAAAAGTTCCCAGCAAAACTTGATTATCGCTCGTCAACTCAATTGCCAGTATTCTGTCAGCTTTCAAATATTCAGGAATAAAATTCATTTTAAGAACTTGATAATCTTTTATGATATAAAATCCTTGATAGGCGCCTGCAATAACTTCGTTTTCGGAATCGACCTCCAGGCTAAGAATACTTTTCCCTGCCAGATTTTTAATGTTTTTTGTTTGGTTTAATTGATTCTGATTTTCAATTTTTTTTAAACCATAGCCATCTGTAGCAATCCAGAATTGTCCATTTTCTGTCTTTTCAATAGCAATAATACTTTCTTTTTCAAATGCTCTTATTGGAGTGAAAGACTCCTCATTTCGATTAAATCTCAAAAGTCCGCTTTGCTCAGTGCCAATCAGTATATCTCCGTTATCTAATTCATTAAAAGATAAAATTACATCTGAAGTAAGTTCTTGATTTGTTGATTGGTTTGAATAGCCCTGGAATTGAAATCTGTCTTGATGAAAATTGCTTAATCCGGCATTATTGGTGCCAATCCAGATTATTCCGTTGGAGTCTTCGTAAAGTGTTCTGATACTTGAACTTTGTAATTGAAATTCACCTTGTTTAGAAGGAAGAAAATGTTGGAGAATTTCTCCTTTAGAATTAGCTAAAAATATTCCTTCTGAATCTGTTGCTACCCAAATGTTAGATCCTGATTCAAATTCAATATCAGAAATTTCAACTCCACTGAGTTTGATATTTAATCTAGATAATTTTTCAGTAGTACGATCTAATATGTAGACTCCATCATTTTTTGAACCAATAAGCAATTGGGATTCATTTAAAAGTTCTAAAGCCCTGACCTCCTGATCCTTTAAATAAGTTGTCTGCACTAAAGAATCCCAAAATATAAGACCATCCGAAGTAGCCAAAATAATTACTTCTTTATAAGATTTTATATCCCAAATAGTTGATGAAAGATCCAGTTCCTTTTTGAGGGTTTTAGTATCGATATTATACTTGTATAAACCATTGGTCCGGGTACCTATTAAAAGAATATTGTCAGAAACATCAAGGCTTGTGATATTTGTTTTGAGTTCACAATCCTCTGAAGTAACAAGTTTGCATAAATTTAAAAAACTACTTGTTTTGGGATTAAATCGATCAACCCCACCACCGTCAGTACCTACCCAAATAAACCCTTCTTCATCTTTTACAAGTGCTCTCACTGATCGATTACTAAGAGAATTTGTCTCATCAAAAGAAGGATAATAAGTAACAAATTTATTGTTATCGAATCGATTGAGTCCATCTCTGGTCCCTATCCATAAATATCCAAGATCATCTTCCAAAAAGGCATACACAGTAGATTGAGAAAGTCCTTCTTCTAAAGAATAGTTTTTGAATTTGAAAGATACGTTTTGTGCTTTAATATCGATCGAAATCAATATCAAAACACTTAGTAAAAACAGCCGCATATAAAGCGCACTTAAAGTTGATCTTAGTTTAAAAAACCTGATACAAAAAAGTGTAATCACGAAAAATAAAATTTATCCTAAGACAAACACCAATTCCCATTTGGTACCTTCTTCAGGTTTAGAGTCCAGAATTAAATTGCTTTTTTCACTAATGGATAATACTCTTTTTTTAATATTGGTCAACCCATTACCTTTATAATTTTCCTCAGCATTAAACCCAATTCCATCATCTTCTACTGTAACAATAAATCTATCCTTTTCTGATTTAAAAACGACTTTAGCATTTGCAGATTCAGAGTGACGAACCAAATTGGTAATTATTTCCTTGTATACCAGCCAAAGATCTTTTCTGGCTTTAATATTTATAGGTAGTTCAATTTTTGTATCTATATCGATTTGGTAATCTATGTCTTTGCTTTCAAACATTTCAGCAGCATAGCGTTTACATTTTGTGAGAAATGACTCCCAATCATCATTTTCAGGGTCGATAGCCCAAATAATGTCGTTGATTTTCTCTTTGGCTTCTATTGCACTCTCGTCAATTCTTTGAAGGAACTTTTTGGAACCTTTTGAATCATCTCTTTTTGCTGCTTCACTAAAAAAACTAATACTACTTAAAGTTGCGCTCAGATCGTCATGTAAGTCTCTAGCAATATTGATTCTTGTTCGTTCCTCTTTCAATAAAAAATGTATTCTATAACGATATATGATATATGATGTTAACATCAATAGTAAAATAATGATGATGGCATTCCTGGTCTTAACAGTTCCCAGTTCTGTAGTTACATCAGCTAATTCTTCATTTTTTGCTCTCATTTGGAACCGAACTTTTGAATTAGCTTCTTCTCTTACTTTTGCCCGTTCCGTGACGACTTCATTTGTTAATTGTATTGATTTTGCTATTTCATATGATTTTTTATGATCTCCTAATTTATCATAAATGTCAGCTTGTAGTATACTTACATCAACATGTAAAGGTGTTTCAGGTAAACGTTTAAGTATTAATTGAGCTTCATTTAACACCTCTAAAGCTGAGTTATATTCTTTTTTAAGTATTAGCAACTTAGCATCTAAAATTCTAAGGTTAATTTGAGTAAATGGCTGAACTCTTCTGAGCTCTTTATTACTTACAAGATTTAGAACTGAGTCTGATTTTTCATACTCCTGTTTATCAAAATAAGCCTCCGCTAAAAAATAATAGGATGTTATGTCCCTGTAACGAGTTTGTTCCTGCAGTTCAATAGCCTGTTTAATGAATATCAGTCTCTCATCATTGTTTCCCTGTAGTTTCTCTAGGTTTCCATAACTTTTCAATATAGCTACTCTAATTGGCAATGGGATAGCGTTATCATCTAAACAGGGGGCTAAAAACTCCTTTGCTCTTACCAATTCATTATTTGCTTTAAAAGCATTGCTAATACTAAGCCTTATACTGCATTCCCTATCTTTAGAGGTCTCAATTTCCAGCATTTGTAGGTAGCGTTTAATTGCAATTTCAACGGCACCTACACGCATATAAATGCCGGCCAAAGCATTCATAAGATTATTTAGTTCAATACTTATATAATCCTGATTTTCATTTTGCACCAGATCTATAGCAGTTAATAAAGCCTCTTCAGCTTCTAAATAATTATTTAATTGACCATGAATTTGAGACTTTAAGTTAAGTAACCCGGGAATTCTCTTGCGCTCATTTTCTTGATCAAAAAAATTGATGGACCTTTCTACAAATATTAACGCAGAATCAGGATAAGGCTGTAAATACAAGTGTGCTTTAATTAGACTTACATATGCTTCTCGTTTTTGGGGTGTTAAGCCTTTTAAATCTTTAATTTTTCTTATTGTTGCTTCTGATGAATCAGGACTTAATCTTTTATTATTAAGTGCGTAGATGGTATAAAATTCTATAACCGAATCGGGATTTTCAGTTGAATTCAATTGAATTTGTAATTCCTGATATAGTTTTTGTGGAGAAGGCCCTCTCAATAATCTCTGTTGAGCATTTATTCCCGAAAACATGGAACTAAGAATGATACCCACTATCAATCTGTTAATTGTCACCATCTCTAAATATGTCTTAAAATGTGTCCTAAAATTTAATGCTTTAGAATACTAAAACGACTTGATAAATCAGAATTAAATCTAAAAACCTTTATTAAAATTCAATATTTAGTATTCATTACATAAAAAAGACCCTGCTTTTCAAAACAGGATCTTTAAAGGACATTGCTTTTATCGTTAAAAAATTTCTGCTCAACTCAACGATTATTACTTGCAGAATTGAAGCAACTATTATTTAATCAAAGTCATCTTCTTAGTTATAGAACTAGTAGGTGTAATCAAACGATAGATGTAAAGCCCAGATGAAAATCCGGATGCATCAAAATTGATTTTGTTCCAACCAGCATTGAACTTCCCAGCTACTAATGTCGATACCTTTTGACCTAACGCATTATAGATTTCCACTTTAACATCCGCTGTTTCCGGCAGACCAAAACTTATGGTTGTTGTAGGATTAAACGGATTAGGATAATTTTGATTGAGAACAAATTCAGTTGGCACTGTACGCTCTCCTTCATCATCAATACTAATTGCATTATCTACCTTCCCTGCACCAAAGCCGGAGAAATGGCTGGTAAAACCAGTTACTGTTTTTCTTTCGGTATCTACTGTCGATTCTAGCTCGTCCCAGGTATTTTCTGATTCATTAAACCTGATAAGCTTAAGATCGCCCTCAGATATACCATCCGGTAGATTTAAAGGATCGTAATTTATAGTAATTTCAACAGGAGAATTAAAAGTGGTTCCACTAGGACCAAAATGTACCAGTATTCCCGATGCAAAAGCCCCGTTTGGTATTTTGTTATATTTCCCAACTTCAATTTCAGTATCCGAGTTTAGTGCTCCGGATGGAATACTAATTGATGAACCGGTGCTTTCGTCGTTTATTTCTCCTCCCTCTTCAGCTGTTATTACTTGAGTGGTTCCGATGTTGATTTGAATATCGCTGTCATTTGCTGAAAATTGAAGAATATTACTCTTTTTGCTAAGATTATTGTTCACGTCTCTAGCCAAAACTACTAGCCTAATCTTTTCTTTATTTGATGGAAACTCAAAATTAGCCTCTGTATTTGTAGTAGATAAAAGTGGATTTTCAAGAACCAATACTCCATCATCCTGTTCAACAACCAGATATTCTTTTATATCTTTTTCTGTTGAAGAACTCCACTCTAATGAAATGCTTTCATCGTCAACACTTCCGGATACATTTTGAATTTCAGCCGGAACCAGATTATCCAATGCAAAGCCTGATTCAAGTGCAGAAGTTGCCATTTGCGAACCATATATGTCGGTAATGGTTGCTTGAATTTCATACTCGTCAGCAGACGTGTCATCGCCTGTTTTCTTAGTTGTTGGGAGAGTTACATCAACAAAATTAGCTTCGTTTGGTCTAAATGGAACTGTAGCTAGATTTACCCACTTATCTCCATCCTTTCTCCATACGTTCCATGTTAAGGTGCCTATCTCACTAACTAATTCATATCCAAAGAAACGACCTTCAACATTTACCCTAACTCTTGACCCTTGATCATCAGGTACATCCTCAACTGAGGTAACCTTCAGAGCTTCCTCAAATTCAAATCTGTAAGACCTGGATGAAATAAGTGCATCATTGTTATCACTACGCTGGCCCATTACAATATCAGTTCTGCCATCATTATTAAAGTCTCCAATCGCAGAATGATCCAAGAATTGAGAATCACCTAATCCTAAAGAAGCATTTGGAGCTCTTAAGTATTGGCGTAAATTGTCTTCAGGAGTAGCAAAGCCTCCGTATTGTACCATCGCATTCGTGAGATTTCCTACAGCTGTATTTACTAGAATCTCATCCGTTCCATCGCCATTTAAATCTGGAATAAAACGAACTTCTCCCAAGCCTGAAATGAAATTATTTGAGGAATACCCTGACCTATAGAGTTCATCGGTTATATAAAGAGGGTTATTAAAGCTTCCATCAAACTCCTCTCCACCAAAATAAATGGTGATTGGAGCGCGATCTGCTGCAAACGAAGACATAACAGCAATGTCAGAAAATCCGTCGCCATTAAAATCTCCGTTTGAAGTAACATTAATTCCAAAGGCACCTAGATCTCCTTCTGAACTTCCTAACAAAGTTTGATCAACTGAATCAAAACTTGGATCTTCACTACCATAGAAAATGAATACTCTTCCTGATACTCCATCAAGTATGTTGACTTGAGAGATATAAAAATCATTAAAACCATCACCATTTAAATCACCTGCGCTACCTGAAGCCCAACCAAGATTTAAAGGTTGTGTGGTTCCGAGTAGATTAGCAAAATCAATTTCATAATCAGGAGTGGCTGTTAGTGTACTTTTACCTAAAAAGATGAATGACTTGCTTAAATAATCAGAGCCTTTTCTTGCGAATACAGCATGTGCAACAAAGTCCTCAATACCGTCATTGTTAATGTCTCCAATGTTTCTAGGTAAATAGCTTCCGTTTGAAGTATATGAAGTGTCGGTATAAGTATCCGGATCGATGACTATATCAACTTCGGTATCAAAAGTTTCACTACCTAAATAGATTTCCATGAAAGTACCTATGTTTGATGACACAAGTACATCAGAGAACCCATCTCCATTAAAATCTCCTCCTATTGTAGATAGCACTAATGAGATGCTGTCCGGTTCAATAATCAGATCTGGAATACTGGAAATTGTGGGTCCTCCAAACCTAATTTCTACTTTATTTTTCTGAAAATCAGTGAAACTTAAATCATCAAAGCCATCTCCATTAATGTCGCCAACATTTGAGTGTTCACTTATGTTTCCATAACCAAAGAAATCGTCATAATTGTACATAGCGAATTGATTTGTATAACTTTCGGAATTATTACCAAACAAAAACCTTCTTCCAAGTCGGTAATCTCCATTTTCTATACTTCCATCAAAATGCTCTATTACTAGATCATCTATTCCATCCCCATTTAAGTCACCGAATTTGCCTTGATATGGAACCGGGTTATAATTCCAGAACCATTCAGAGATGCCTGCATTGCTCGTAATAGCAACGTCTAAACTTAAACCATCTTCAAGGTCTTCCGGACCAAAAGCGATAAACGGATCATTATTCTCGCCATCTCCTAGAATAAAATCTTGTCTACCATCTCCATTTACATCACCTACAGGTATTCCATCGTCATCGTGAAATTGAATTGGGGTTGTTAAAAACATTCCCGGATTTTCTGAATCCTCAGTAAAAACCCAATTTGTGGAGGATTCAAAAAATAACTCGGTTGTACCATCCCCATTTATATCAAATGCTAAAAAGGTGGTAAATCTTATATTGTTTTCTATTTCATCGTATTCAAATCTCTGTAACTCAACTAATTCTTGAAACTCATTCACATCATAAGTGCGGATTTCACCGAAACCGGGTTGTCCAATGGCTTGAAACAACTCATCATCTCCATCTCCGTCAAGATCGTGTGCTGAGAATTTAGTTGATATATTAAATTCATATTGAGTGAGGTAATTTTGATTTGATATATCTGAAAAAGAACCGGCTCCAAATACAATTTCAACATTAGAGTTTACACTGAAGTTTTCGTAAATGATAAAATCACCAAAACCATCCCCATTTACATCCATAAAGCCTTCAACCGTACTTAAACCATATCCCGTAAATATAATTTTCCCGGTTGATTCAAATCCTGATTCACTTCCGTTTAAAATTTCAAGCTCTCCGAATGCCTCTGTCTGAACCGCTAAGTCATCAAACCCATCCCCATTTACATCCCCTATAGGAAAAAGCTGCTCGTAAACTACTTCGTCAGGGTCAATAGTGAAATTAGGGCTGTAAAAAATGGCCGTTTTATCAGTAAAGTCACTTAAATCGCTTGTTCTTACATCTCGCACATTTAAATCTACTACAATATAATCCTGGCTTCCATCTCCATTTATATCTCCGGCAGGAATCGGCATCTCAAATACGCCATAATTTAGTTCAGGGTTTGTATTCGTGGCAGTTCTCCATTCCTGAACCGGATCTATGAGATCAAAAAAGCCCTTAGATTTATATATTTCCTGATTTTCAAATTTATAGTTTGGATATTTTTGCTTGATCAACTCCATCTGCTCTTGAAGCATTTGATATCTTTCATCTGTTATTTTTTGATTCTGAGCCACTGTTAGCGAACTCGCAAAAAATAATACTCCCAGCATAGTATATAGCTTTTTCATTGTAACCCGATTTTATTAAAGTTTGATATTTCTATATATCAAAAAACAGAGTCCTGAAAACTACATGGTTGTGTGGTTCTTATAATTTACTTAACAAGCATCATTTTCTTGACTTGAACAAAACCAATTGTTTTTATCCTATAAATGTACATTCCAGAGGTAAGGTTTGTAGCATCAAAAGTAACCGTGTGAAATCCAGCCGATTTACGTTCATCAACTAATGTTTTTACTTTTTGACCTAACATATTGTACACTTCTAATTTTACTATTGCCCCTTCAGGAATTCCAAATTTAATAGTTGAACTTGGGTTAAAAGGATTAGGATAATTCTGCAGAAGTGTAAAACCTTTGGGAACTGACAAATCAAACTCATTACTTACGGAAGTTATCGTAATTTCAACGGCTTCAGATTTTGCACTTACATTACCGGATTTATCCGCTGCTTGAACAACATATTTATAAATTCCAGATAAAAGTAATGTATCAGAAGCAGTATTTGACGTGGACCTTAATACACGTTCTTCGGTATTAAATTCTCTTGTGATTATATATTCCTTTAAATCGGATGAAGAAACGGAATCCCAGGTTACTTCTACTATTGCCGATTGGGTATCTTCGCTAAATTTAATTTCAATATTTGATGGGGTTTCGGGAGCTGTCTTATCCTCGGTTAGCAAAATTGGTCGCAGATCCAGATCAACTTCTATTTCACCATCATTAATAGACGCTTCTATTATATCTACACTAAACTCCCCTTCTTCTTTTGCAAAGAGCTGAATCCGGCCAATAGCAAAGTCTTCAGATACCGGAGTTGAACTGTTTCCTCTGACTCTTATCAGCGAATCAGAAATAATTTCCGGGACAACCACATAGTTGCTTGCAGGTAAATCCTGATCTATTTCAAATGCTACAAAATCAAATTTTGTATTTTGATACTCAATCAAAAAATCAAAAGAAGACAATTCTCTACCCTTCAATCCTGTTAATGCAAAATCCAATAATATATTATTTCTAACTTCTGCTGTATCCCCTGACACCGATAAAACGATAGGACTGGTTATTGAATTTATTATTCCTTCAGCTGTACCGGATACCCGTTTTTCTTCATTTACTCTGAATTCTAAATTTGAAAATGTTGACACTGATTCCGAGCCGGGATTAAATACTATTTTAATTAATTCACCTCCGGTTTTAATCGGATGAACAGATGAAAGTGAGAGTAAAATTTGATTCCCCTTCTGATTTACAAACACTAATAGTGAGTCTGAAATAGTATTTTCAGTATTAAATGAGACGTAATTTAAATGATTGATGTCAAATTCAAATGTGGCATTAAACCCCAACACTGAGTCTTCTTCAGAAAGTTCAATAGAAATTGGGATTTCATGCTCATTATTAGCTGTAATGGTTGTATCAGAAATTAATAGGGAAACTTGCCCGGCAACCAGTACCGGACAAAGCATCCAAAATGCCAAATAAAGAGTGAATCTAAGTAAGTTCATGATGTTCATTTATTTGATTAACATCATTCTTTTTGTAAATACTCTATGACCTACAGATAATCGGTAAAAATAAATACCACTAGCTACAGATCCCGCATTCCAATTAACAGTATGAACTCCTGCTTTTTTGGATTCATTATTTATCAACGTAGCTACTTTCTGACCCAGCATGTTGAAAATAGTTAACCTCACAGTTGATTGTTCAGGAAGCGAGTATTCAATATTTGTTGATGGATTAAACGGATTTGGATAGTTCTGTGACAGATCGAACTGTTCAGGTAAATTATTTACCCAAAGCTCTGAAAGATCTGCTTGTGAACTTTCATTAAGTGCAATAGTCCCTTTAATCTTCGAATTCAGGAATTCATTATTCTTACGAATTGAAATCTCCAGCTCTTTTTGTTTTAAAGGCTGTATTCCAAACATTGAAATTTTAGTTTTCCCATTTACTTTATTAGTGATAACCTGCCAGTTTTTAGGTACGTTTTTCACTCCATTAAAAGAAAATTCATCAGAGATATCCAGTTCCAACTGAGCTGAATAAACATCAAAGTCAGTGGCTGAAATATCAATGTTAAGTTTAAGATCATTATTTGATTCAACCATATTCCAATTTGCTTTGGTAAATAGTTGCTTTTTCTTAGCATTGATGGGTTTACAGCTTAGATTGTCAATAAAACCTACTTCAAATTGAAGGATTTTGGAAGCATCAAACGCACTTATATCTCCGTTTCCGGTTACATCAGCGGCTAGTGAGTCCAATCCCATTAGGGGGTATTGAGGGGCAAGTAAAACTGTATGCCGAAGCACATACGAAGCATCCAGCGTGCTCACGGTCATATCGTTGGTAACATCTCCGCACAGTCTTTCTATAATAGAAATGAAATTTGTCGCTGGATTATTAAGTTCTGCATCCTCATTTATCTTTAAATTTGTTACTTCAATTCCGCCGGTACCAGCAGACTGTGGAAATATGTTTAAAAATAATAAATCTCCATCCTCTTCTACCGCATTAGTGGTTGCCCCAGAGACAATTAACGATCCATCCACAGGTTTAGAAGATTCATACAGAAAGTTCTCTAGAATGGTACCTGTCTGATTTTCTGCAATCTCGATATCTATAAAGCCCGAATTGAAATTAAATTCTATTTCCATAGATTCCATTGGTAATTCGGCCAGTCCTGAAATTGAAACAGGGATTGTTATAGTATCAGTTATAAATGCAAACACGGAATCGATTGAAACAGAGATACTTTCTCCTAACGGAATGCTTCCATCATCATCGCTGAAGAATACACGATCGAGCATAACATCTTTTATTCCATCACCATCAGTATCTGTTTCTTGACCGGTAAATACATAGAATCTGTTATTAAATTCAGTGGCTACAGCAGAAATTTCGGGATCTGGGTCTTCATATATAATGGAATCATTATTTGTATATACGAACTTATAGAATGCGGTATCTCCCTGAACAGGGTCAAAAAATTGTAGATTTACATCATAATTTTGATCACCAACAATTTGCATATCAATCGGAGTGCTCCATCCTATGAAATTTCCGGCTATTTGTGCTGTCAAAGAATCGGGGTTAAAACTTCCGTTATCAACCTGAACCGACATATCTACTTTAAAAGTAATTGCTGTAATCTCAACGGGAGGTACTAGTTCAATAATATCCTCTTGATTGATTGGTCGTAACTGATGCCCAGTCTCATTTCCATCTGGATCAAATTGCCCTAAAATTCCTTCGTAACTGAATAATTCAGGAATAAGTACTTCCTCTAAATTTGTATCCCCGGAATTAGGGATATACAATTGCGCAGATGAAGAACTGTTTCTTTGAAAGACCTCATAGCCAATGCCAAAGTTAAACGTTGTTGATTCTGTAATAAATAAGCTGTCTAATTTTACCAGCTCTGCCTGATATTTATAACCGGATGAAACCAACTCATCCATTGTTAAGAAAATGGGATCAGGTAAATCATTTCCTGAGGAAAGAATTTCAAAATCAGACACATTATTCAATTGTCGTAATCCTGAAAACTCAGAAACCTCTCCGGTTACAATAAGCGAATCACCGGATTTAACTGATCCATCCGCAATGGCATCAAAAAAGGTGCCGCTCGGGTTAAACATATTCACAGCAGTGGTATCCTGCTGGATATAAGCAAATCTTCCCTTCGCTTTAGTTACCAACGCTTTTACCGTTACTACTTCTCCCAAAGGTAATTCCCGTATTTCTGCGATTGTAGGATAAACCGGAGCCGCAACATTTGTAATATCTGTGGGATTGTGTGGTGCTAGCACATACATGGAATCCCCTTCTGCTAAAACCTGCTTTAGAATCCCTTCGTAATCGAATGTAGTTTGTGGAATGGACTCTCCGACTATCTCGCTGTTACCGGTTCCATGCACAAAAAATAAAAAGGTACTGTCAGTTCCTTCTTTCTGAACCGTATAAAAGGTTGCAGATGCAAAAGCACCTGACGAATTTCCTGTAAATTCTAAATCTCGCACATACACAATCTCACTTTCATAACTTTCTGCATTATTTATAATCTCCGTTATAGAAACTTCCTGAGACTCAGGTAAATCATGACCAGAAGAAATAACTGAAAACTCAGTGACATCTAATATTTCTTTAAGGCCTTCAAACTCAGCTAAGGAACCGGTTACCATCAAAGAATCTCCCATATTTAAAGAATCACCTTGGAGTGAACTAAAGAAATCGGTGCTGGAAGATTCATTGCTGAAAATCATTAATGCCGACTGCTCTTGCTGCAGATAAACAAAGTTTTCAGAAGTTCTGGTGATTACCCCTTTTACCGTAACTTCCGTGCCGTTTTCTAAGCTTCGAGCTTCTGCAATGGTTATTAAAGGATCAACAACTTCAAAAGCTTGTTTAGCAATTAAACTCCATTCTCCATCTTCATCTTTTACTCTTATAAAAGCGATGTAATTTCCTTCGCTCAGTTCTGAAGTATTTAGTTCGATATTTTCTTCGATTTCTGTACCGTCCTCAAGGTCGATAGAAATTCCGTTTCCGAATCCCGGATCGGCATCAATAAAGTATTCTGCCTCTGTAATTATACTTACTGTATTTGGATCATCTTTATCAATCAAAATCAGTTTTTTAATGGGAAGTCCCCAGCCTCCTGCTACTGCTTTAGCACGAATAAACAGCGTATGAATCCCTTCTGTTAATGAATTAGTTGACAAGTTTGTTGTGAGATCAATTTCAGTTCCTGATGTAACCGATAACAAATTTGCTTGTCCAACTCCGGGATCTGAATCAAAAAAATATTCCAGTTGTTCTACTTCTACTATTTCACCCGCATCAACCAGTACCAGTTTTTTGATAGGAAGTCCCCATTCTTCATCACTGTTTTTTGCTCTGATAAAAAGCGTATGAATTCCCCTGTTAAGCGATGTAGTTTCTAAATCTCCGGTAAAGGTAATTTCTTCGCTTGCTGTAAAAGTACTAAGCGATGTAGCAGCGCCAACTCCCGGATCTGCATTAAAGAAATATTCTAACTCGGTAATACTTTGTGCCTGAATATTCCCATTTATGAATACCAACATGATGATCCAAAAGCTAACTCTCTTAAAGACGTCATCCTGAGCATACTTGCGAAGGATCTGCACTACTTTGATAAGCCATTTATTTAGATGTGAAGACTCTTCACTTCGGTTTACTCCGCTAAAGCTCTGTAAACCTCGTTCTAAGTGACTATGAAATAATCCTGATCTATGATTAGAATGCATAATAAACCTCCTTTAAAATTATAAATAAGAGGCTTAATTGCCTTTTGCTTTGATGGTAACTTCTGTGTCTGATCCTTTTTTGATGGTAAGCGGTGCAATGAGCTCTTGAATGTAGGGTAAAGAAATTCCTGTTTGACTGTATGGGCTTGATCCACCAAATACACCTAAGTCTGAACCATCCGAAGCCGCACCAATTAAACTACTGCCTTCTGGTAAATTTGGATTAAACTCGTTTAGCCAGTTAGTTCCATCAGATTCAAAAACATCTATTACCCCCTCATTAATTATATTATCAGCTCCTATATTCCCATTTGTGCCAATTTGAAGTGACGTTGAAGAATAATTATTTTCAAAATCGTTATTTGTAATATTATCTTCATTAGATGTTAAAGAACTAAGCAATATTATACTATTGGTAAATGCATTCTCGGATAATATACCTGCAGATAGAAATCCTAAACCACCTTGTATTATTGTATAATAAAACTCTGTGTTATAAAGATCATCAAATGTAGATAACACAATGCTATTTGAAAATACAACGCCTTCAGAATTATTAGTAATTTCAGATCTAGTTGAGCTACTTCCTTGTCCTGAGGCTGTTATAAAGCATCCTTTAAAAAGTACATTTGATGCATATTCCACTTTAAGGCGGTAGCCCTCCACTTCTGTATTATCAATTATGATATTATTCGCTTTGTCCAAAGGATCATCTGAACTTATAACCAAGCTATTAGTTGATGAAAAGAAAGTTATTCCTGAAAGTCGAATATTATCACCTTTAATAGTAGTAGACCCAATCATTGATCTATTTATTATGTTTGTCGCTAAATATCCATTTCCAAAAATTGAAATACCTGAATTATCTTTTTCTATAGTGATATCACCATAACTAGTAGGACTCGGCATCACATGAATTATATCTCCTTCTTGAGCTGCATCAATAGCGGTTTGCAGATTTGTATAGACGTGGTCGCCAGTGGGAGCGCTGCCCGTGTTATCAACGATGAGTGTATTTTGTGCAAAAGCTGTTGCTGTTAAGAATAAAAAGCTTAAAAATAGTAATGAATTTTTCATGGTACCCGAATTAGTTTTTAGATTACAAGAAATGTGAACTAAGCCGTTAATAAAAACACCACATACGCATGTGGTGTTAGTAAAAATTTGTTCTAGATGTTAGAAAAATCATTCCAAGGAAAAATTTATACCCACGAGTTTAAAAGTAGCATCAGTAAGCACTATTCGATAAATTCCTGGAGGTATTTTTCCAACTATAGTACTATCAGAATTGTTTTGGGTAATTTTTTCTGATCCAGTTTTAGCATATGTTCCCCCAGATTCTATAAGAACATTAACAGGTAATTTACCGAGTTCTGTGATTAGATTAATTCCTTTTTGATCTGCTTTTCCGTTTAAAGATGTTAACATCCAGCCTTGTTCAAGCTCTATTTCTATGGCTGAAGATCCAAAAATACCTGGCTCGTATTCGATGGCAAAAGCTTTTGAGTAATTAGGCATCCAAATAATTTTAGACGACTCATTATTTTCAGGCACTACCAATAATGGAATAGGCTGATAATACCTGATTCCCTGTTGCTCGTTGTCATTTTCAGGAGTAACCGGAGTAACTTCAAAACTAGTGAACACAGGTCCATTACACATTTGAATTCCCAGCATAACAACAATTATAAGACCAACTCCCAGCGTGAGCCACTGCTTAATATTATCCATATCTATGAAGGTTTTATGAGTTTGTGAGAAATTCCTTTTGATACAGCCTCTGAGCGTGAATGCACCTGTAATTTCCGATATATTCCACGAATATGATGTCGTACTCCATCTATTGATAGAAATATTTCTTTGCCAATTGCAGCATAAGATCTTCCGGTAGCTAACTCTTTAAGGATTTGAAGCTCTCTTTCAGTTAGCTCATTTTCTTTACTTTTTGGTCTTACCGTATGAAAAGTCTCTATTACTTTTCTTGCAATATTTGGTGTAATCGGCGAACCACCATTAATGGCATCCCGTATCGCTTCAACCAATTCATCAGGTGTTACCTTTTTCATCAGATAGCCAATGGCTCCGGCTTTTAATGCTTCAAATACATAGCTGTCATCATCATGTACACTTGCCATAATAAAGTACATATCAGGATGTATTTTTTTAATTTCGGTAACTCCTTCAATTCCGCTCATTCCCGGTAAACCAATATCCATGATTAATAAATCACATTTTTGCAATTCTTTTGACTCCAGCATAGCCTCACACGAATGTGCTGTTTCCAAAACAACCATATCGGGGGCGGCGTCAATAAATAGCTCCCAGCTTTCTCTCATTCCCTGATTATCTTCAACTATCCCTACTTTAATTAACTTATCCATTCTCTTTTAAGTTTATTGTACGATTTTTGGAAATTTAATGACCTACATAAACATGTAGAAATATGCCGGTTATAAGGGGATTTTTATTTCCCATTGAGTACCGGATTGCTCATTGGATAGTAACTGAACCTTTGCTTTAATTTTTTCACTCCGTTTATATATGTTACGAACTCCATTTCCATCTACTGTAGAATTACTATCAAAACCGGAACCATTATCTGTTACATTAAGTACTAATATTCCCTCCGCTTCTTTTAAAATTACTTTTAAATGAGTTGCATCAGAATGCCGAATTACATTTGTAATCAATTCTTTATATACCATCCAAAGTTGTTGCCTGATTTCCATAGTTAGCTTTGTATGAATATTTTCAACAATAGCTAAATCATATTCAATGTTTACTGATTCGCACATATCTGAGGCATACCGCCTGCATTTTGCCAAAAAGCTTTTCCAATCATCGTGTTCAGGATTTATTGCCCAAACTATATCTGTAATTTTCTCTTTGGTGTCATCCGCATTTTCTTTTATAAGATCGATAAATCTTTTTCTTGATTCTTCATCTTTAGTTATCTGAGCTGCATTGGCAAAATTACTTATACCTACCAAAGTTCCCGTAATGTCATCATGTAAATCATCCGCTATACGATTGCGAACCCGATGCACTTTTAAAATTTGATTAAGTCGGACTTTGTAGGCCAGATATAAAAAACCTGCAAAAAATATAGCATACAAGCTATAAGCCCACCATGTACGATACCAAGGAGGCAGGATAGAAAAACGAATTGTATCAACCTTACCATCCACTTCGTACACATTTCGGCTACGAACCATAAAAGTGTATTCCCCTTCCCGAAGATTAGTATAATCTTTTTGAGTCTCTAAACTCCAGTTGCTCCAGTTTTGATCATATCCGTCTAGTTTATATTGATAGGTGTTCCTGCTTTCATCAATATAACTTGCAGCAGCATAAGAAAACCTCAGTTCATTATCCTTGTAAGGAAGAACTATTGGATTATTCGGTTCGCCAAAGCCTCCGTATATCAAAGAATCATTTTCTACATAAATTCCTGTGATATTGGTTTTGAAACCGGTTTTATATTGATACTGAATTGTAGGGTCATAATGAAATAAACCTTTTTCAGTACCAAACCAGGTTATCCCATTGTCTTCAACATAAACCTCATTTAATTTATACTCATTAATTTGAGTAAACGGAATTGTAGTTAACACATACTTATTATTTTTCAGAGTAGCGGAAATATTTTTTTTATCAAATCTAGTCCAAATTCTACCTGTTTTATCTAATTCAATAAAAGAAACTTGCTTGTCAATACTATCGAAAAGAAAATCTGTTTTTTCGAAACCGTTTATCTTTGAATTGAAAATATGTAATCCTTTATCGGTGCCTGCGTAGAGATCGTTATTAATTAAAGAAATGTCCTGAATCTTATTTCCGTAACTACTTTTTAATTCTATTTTTGTAATATTTTGTCGACCTGTTTCAAGCTCTATTCTATGAACCGCAGCAGCAGTACTTGAAAAAACATATAGTACATCACTGTTAAACTCTATCAATTTAGAAAGTTCTCTTAGCTCATCAAGATAAATTGTCTTTTGTATGATCAACCTATTATCGCTTCCTCTTTCAATAATTAGTAACCTATTTTCTGCTACTGCATAAATTCTGTTATCTACACTTTTAGACTTTGAAAGATGAAAAACTTTATCTGAATACAGTATTTGCCCTTTATATACATAGAGATTCTGATTTGTGGCAACTAAAAGCTCATTTTCCGATTCTAATAGATCATTAATAGGTTCTACAGAAGTTTCTTCTAAATAACTTGAATTGTGCTTTTCGTTTTTGAGCTTAAATAAACCTTCTTTGGTTCCTATGTATAGCTCTTTTTGAAATCTCTGTATTGATGTAACTCTTCTTTGTAATTCAGATTGATTATCAAAAAAAGTAATTGGAGAAAGAGCTTGTATTTTATTAATTCCCCCATCCTGAGCAGCCCATAAATTATCTTCATTATCTATATAAATATCATAAACATTATTACTTAGCATACCATGGCTTTTGTCTATGGTTTTAATGTAATCACCTCTACTATTTGTAATAAAAATACCTCGATATCTAGTAGAAAATGCCAAATATCCATTTGAGAAAGTATCAATCCCAGACAGTAGACCTAGTTCGAGACTGTCTTTGATCTCAGTTTGAAAAACCTGAAAATTTTGACCATCATATTTATATAGGTCACCACTTCTAAATGTCCCAAGTAAATAACTACCGTCATTAAGTTTTTGAAATCCGGATACATATTTTTTATGAAAAAGTTTTCTTTCATCAACTGAAGTTAAAGAATCACCTTCCAGTTCAAATAAGCCTCCTACAGAATCATATTTAGAAACTAAAAGTTTATTACCTGCCAAATAAGACTTATAAATATTTTCATCAATTAGCTTATCAACGGAATGATCTTCCAACTTATATACCCCCTCCCTAGTAGTAAAATAAGTGACTTTTTGATAATTGTTAATTTGCCATACATCTGTAAAGTCCTTCAAGCCTTCTGGTAAGTTTTCAACCAGTGATTTATACTCACTGACATTTAAAGAATCAGAGACAAGAAAGCCAAATTCTCTTTGCCCACCTATAAATAAAGTGCTGTTATCATAAATAATAGATCTAACAACATCTTGATTAGGCATATGTAAGAAATTCCAGTCTGAACTATTGTACCAAAGTAGACCACTGGAGTTCCCTACATAAATTATGCCACTACTATCTTGAGTTATTACCCAGTTCTGGCTACTGGGAGTTCCACAATCCGAAAAATCAAACTTATCAAGTTTTGGATAACAATTCTTGGGTTCATAGTCATTCGGTTTAAAAGCTTTAAAGTACGAAAAACCAATTTCGGTATTGATATGTGTATTTTGTGCTACTGAAATCTTATTCCAAAAAAAGATAACTAATATTGGAACGATGATATTTTTCAGTGTTTTCAAATGAAATCTATCTCTAAGTCTTCAAATATGGGAGTTATATGGCAAGCAATACCATGTTTTGTGTTTTTTTCTATTGCAAATAAAACCCCAGCAGCTGTTGCCATTCCTGACCTTGAGCTTTCAGCATAAACAACACTACCACTATCCATTGATGCATAAATATTTGGAAGCGTCTCACCTTCCCCTCTTATCAAGCTAAATGCGTTAAATTTATATTTTCTATTTCCATAATTGATATAAAAAACACCTATTTCATTTACCTTTAACCTTGATATGTTAGTTGTTCTCCCCGATTTTTTAACTGCCTCTCCAATTTTTACGAATCTTTTATCTTTAAATCTAAGTCGGTTCTCCCCACAAATTCCAAGATCATATTTTATATCGGAATTGAGTTTAGCTAAAACTATATCTCCCCTCTCATCAAATATTCTCTTTTCTTGTAACAGTGTGGCCACCATATTCTTTTTTTCATCACCTCCATCAGCAAACCCCGGCTGAATTACCGGATCATCATTTAATACATGATCACAGGTAAGCAAAGCTTTGACTGATTTTCCGGTTCTTACCATTCTTGTTTTTACAATCATCCCAAGAGTTCCCGTGCTAGAACTATCTCCAATACTTATACCCGGTTTTAAAGCTTGTTTTATTCTTCTGTTACATTGTGCCAAAGTTATTGATTCAACTTTAGAATCAATAAGATCAGAACCTTCTTCTTGAATAGTATATTCTCTCTTTACAACTTTAAATCCAATATTTTTTAATATTTCAGGATTTGGAGAATGAACTAAAACATTAAGTTCATCGGAATTTTCTTCTTTAGCAATAGTTATTCCGCTAACATTGTCGTCATTACCATATAATTCAATTGCATGATTAAAGTCATTAAACAGACTTAATTTTTTAGGATTATCACTAGAACCAGATATTCCATTTTCCTTAAGAGCTCGAAGTGTAATTTCTAGATTCACCATCCGTTTATTATCCTCCTCCTGATGGTGGGGGGTCATTGGGGTGTTCAACATTAGGATCTACATCAGTAATAGGGCCTTTGTGTTTTATAGAAGCTTTTATTTCGAATTCATAGTTTATTAATCCCTCTTCATTTCTAAAAACCAATGATTCAACTTTAAAATGTTCAGGTATATTATATTCCATACTTGAATTAGTATCGTCTTTAGTTTCCTCTAATTTCTTTATGCTATCTAAATCTCTTTTATTAATTCCAATTTTAAAATGACACCATTCCTCTTCGGCCGTTGATTTTTTTTTATGGATTTCAATCGTTTTAATTGGTCTTTTCTCTCCAGGTGGAATTATAACGGGGGTTTCAAAACCTTCGCCTTTATAATTTTTATTCCATAAGTACATATTTATGCATAATTTGTTGTGCATATTTGTTGGATGATCATTGACAGGCTCACTCATTTTTTTCCCCGTAATTAGTTGATTGTTTGTAAAGCAATTTTACTTTTTTTTCTAACCCTTACACCACATGCTCATGTGGTATTTCACCGCATATTCAACCCACAAAAAAAGCTCGTTTTATTATAAAACGAGCTTTAATTAAATATTCTGCAATTAAAAATACAAATTAGAATCTGGTTCTTATGAAGATAGCACTATAGCTCTGTAAAAGATTTGCTTGAAGAAAAGGTATTCCAATAGGCTCTATTCCCCGAAAATCCCTGTTCCAACAGTCTGTGTAGAGTCTGCTTATTTATCTCTACTTTTGTAAAACCCCGGAACACTCCTTCACTTTGTTTTGAATCGGATTGTAGTACGGTAGCTTCTTCCTCAACTTTAAGATGTGCATTCCGAAGCTTCAATATGAACGCTGGTTCTGACACAATATCAGATCCATCTCTTTCTAATTCAGATCGTACATTTTCAAGTTCTTTAGCAATGTAACTTTCCAATAAAGCTCTGGCTTCTTTCTCTGCACGTATTTTTGCTGTGTTTGCATTAGAAGCTACAGCAGTTGCACGCGCATGAAAACTTGAACTATCTGCGGAGAATTCAAACGAGCCATACCATACAGGATACATTGAACTGCTTGATGTTGTTGTACTACTATTTGTAGTTGTTTCTTTAGCTCCTGAGCATGCTATGGTTAATGTTAACAAGCTCAGTAGTGCAATCCTGGAATAATTTTTCATTAATTATCTTTCAATTCTATATAACCCCGGGCATTGTCTTCATCAATTACCTCTAAAGTTATCGATCCGTTTTTTGTTAAATTTTCTGCGACAAGTTCTTTTAAAGTTTGGAGATCTTCAACTTCAATTTCATCTACTTCTAAAATAGTTTGATCTTTTTTCAACCCACGATTCCAAGCCTCTGAGTATTTATACACTTTAGAAATTATTAGTTGAGGATTTCCGCCGGTGGCAGAAGGAATTTCTAAAACCCTGAAACCCAAATCAAACTCATGGAAATCGACATCAAATTCAAAGATTTCAGAATCCGGATTCTCCGTTTCAGATTCAGGAATTCCAACTAAATCATTGATCTGTTGTTGCTCCAACATTTTTAATTCTACATTTTGCGTGAATTCTTTTCCATTTCTCCAGATCAAAAGCTCGACATTCTCTCCGGGCCTGACAATAGCTATCTTTTCCTGTAATTGGTTTGACTCATTTACTTCAAACTTATTTACTTCAAGAATTATATCGCCTAATTCAAGCCCGGCATTAAACGCTGCTCCATTTTCAGTAATCACAACAATTTCTACCCCTTTTACTTCATCCAATCCTACCTGAACGGCACGATCATAATCTACTGATGCAATGCTAACTCCAAGCAAAGCTCGGCGTACCTCACCAAACTCTATTAGATCTGTTGCAACCTTAATTGCCAGGTTAATTGGAACAGCAAAACCATATCCCTGATAACTTCCACTTTGTGAGGCAATGGCTGTATTGATCCCTACTAGCTGGCCACTGGTATTTACTAAAGCTCCTCCACTATTTCCTTTGTTAATGGCAGCGTCTGTTTGAATAAAACTTTCGATTCTAAAATTGTCCTCAATAATCTGGACATCTCTGCTTAACGCACTTACAATTCCTGCTGTTACAGTAGATCGCAATCTGAACGGGTTACCAATTGCCAGTACCCATTCTCCTACATCTACACTTTCTGAGTTACCAACTGTGATTGCCGAATGATCATCTCCGTTAATTTTTATTACGGCAAGATCTGTACTGGGATCTAACCCTACAATCTTAGCAGGATATTCACGCTTATCATTGAGTACAACTTTTATACCTTTATCCACAGCATCTTGAATAACGTGATTATTTGTAAGAATGTATCCGTCTTTCGTTATCAATACTCCCGAACCTACTGTTCTTGCTCTTCGGGGGATTACCCTGTTCCAAAAATTACCATTCTCTCCGCTTTCGGACCCTGAAACGGGTATGATGGTTTCTATATAAACTACTGAGGGAGTTACCGAACTTGCAATGTTTTTGAATACAAATCGGGGATCAATATCAGCTAATTCTTCATCTTCAAAAAAAGGAGATTCACTTTTATTAATTTCTGTATATCTAACTTCTGAAAGTGGAGCTAGGTCATCATTAATAGTATAAAGAGCTATCAGTGTACCAATAGAAACACCAATAAGGATCAGTAGAACACTTGTTAAAAATCTATCCCTTTTTCTCATAATATTATTGCTCCTGTATCATTTGTTCAAAAATTGTATCAGAACGTCGGTCTTTAAATCCATCAATATGATATTTAAAGTACACATCTAAATGGAAAATCAGCTGTTTTAGTTCTGAATTTTTTAAATCAATATTAAAAATGTCTGTATTTCTGGAGTTAATCCCATTCTTAAAAATAACGCCTGCTTTTGAGTTAACTTATATGCTAATTCTGAGTCAGGTTCTCCTGCTATTGTTCCACTACTTATATTTAAATAAACTGTTTCATCTGAATTTGTGGATTCATCGATCAAACCAATGCCGGCAATTTGGGCTAATCGTAGCTGAACATATGCAAAAATTGATGCTTGTGTTTTTTGTGATTCTCCCAGCCACTTTATGAAGTTGTGAGCAAAAGCAAAAGTCATATCATTCTCTTCGTTTTCGTGCACAAGTTGTGCTAATAATTCTAAAGATGAATATAGAATTGATGCCTTCTCAAAATCTTTTCTAAAATTAAGAGATTGATAAATGATAGAAGCATCTGACAAAGTTTGAATGTTTCGTGAAGCTTTATAATAATAGGTTACCTCCAGAATGTTACCAACTTCAATAACTCCTGCTAATTTACTCTTTGGCTTTTTAACGCCTTTGGCAATGAGCGATATTTTTCCGTGGGTTTGAGAAAATGCTGTAATGATTTTACTGGAATTCTGATAATCAATACAGCGAAGTATTATAGCTTTTGAAGTTGAAATCATGGACGGAATCTATTCCATCAAGCTATAAAATGAAACTTTTATTCGTACTATTTATGCGGCGGCAAATTTAGATATAGCATTTTTGAGAATTAAAGATAATTCTTCAGCTCTTGCGGGTTTTTGAACTAACTTTTCAATGCTTAATGTGTTTGCTCTATCAATAAGCTGCTTTTCTTTTGTGGATGATATATACTGAAATGGAATATTTAACTCAGGATAAAGGTCTCCAATCTTTTTATGAAGTAAAAACCCATCCATCCCGGGCATCTGAATGTCAGAAAGGATTATACTAGGTACAATATATTCCAGCATTTCAATTGCTTTATATCCATCGGCAAACATAAGCACCAAAAAGCCTCTCTGTTCTAACATGCGTCCAGTTAATATTCTGTAGGCGTCATTATCTTCTACAATGAATACAATTGGTCTTGTTTCTTCTTTATTCATTTTAATCTCAATTATCAATTTTAACAGTAAATGTTACTGTACCTGACCCGCCAGGTTGCAACGTTCCTGTAAATGTCCATTTAATTCCGCCTGCACTTCCCACAGCAGGACTTGTAATTGTACACGCCGTTAAATTATTCGGCAATGCCCCACACGCTGCCGTATTAAAAGAAGTATAATTTGGTGTATTATCAATGATTTCCAGAGAACTTATCGGTTCATCTCCATTATTTTGGTAACTAACTGAATATGTCAATATAGATCCAGGTAAGGCCTGAGCCTGATCCACAGATTTTGTCAAAACTAATCCGGCTTCTTCATTACTAACAGTAACCAAGTCTCCTCTAGATAAGTTTTGTTGAATAACCGGTGAAGTATTTAAATAGTCCATCGCAGCTGAAATTGTTGTATTGCTTGTTGAACCATTGTCTAGCCCTTGTGGAACGTTAACTTTAAGCAACAGACAAACAGTTTGTTCCGCTACCACAGATACAGGAGTACTCCCATCCAGAATTGTTTCACCACTATCTATATTTCCATTACAATTCAGATCGTTGTAAAGAATAACAGGCCAGCTAACATTTGATGGATTATTTATTGAACTTGTTGTAAAAATTACATTTCCGGATGTTTTTGCATTGAAAGTATGTTGGAAAACCGCGATGGCTCCTGGCAATACATTCTGGCTTCCATCGGTATTAAATACGCTTTCTTGAACATCAGCAAAATCTACACCTGTAAAAGATGTACCAAGAATATTAGTAAACGTTGTTACATCCGCAGTTTTACTGTAAGACCCACCTGTAGTACCAACTGCACCATCAATAGTAATAAATGAAGGATTATTTACTTCCTGTATTTTTATAGTTCCTCCGTTTGCTACTGCTGATTTAGGAACAAATAATGTATAAATGCCATTGGGATTTGTAGAGGTTTGTTCTATCAAAGCGTCTGAACCAGTGAGAGCCTTTACAATAGTTGCAATTCCAGTTTCTGTACCATTTTTAGTTCCGTCATTTGCCGCTCCTCCTCCATTACCATTATCGTTAAAAACAGTTCCCGTGATTTTTGATCCTTCAAAGTCTCCGAAATTTTGTTGAGCAGGCAGGTTATTTACAATGACTGTTCTAAGATTGGGGGTTGTTGAAATATGATCGGTAGGATCAACTTCTGCCGGAGTACATACATCAGGAGTTGGAACACTTTGGCCAAATGATTCGATCAGATCGTATTCACCGTTAAGTACATTAGAGAACTGGTAGAATCCATTCGCATCTGTAAGTACACTCTTACAGTTATTCAGGTTCTTGTTGAATAAAACGATTGTTACGCTCTCAATACCATTTTCATTGCCTTCCCGCAAAGCATTGTGATTAACATCTTCATATACATATCCATTTATAGTAACACCCGTATTTACAACTCGCTGATTTGAGGAGAATTCTGACGTATTGTTCTCTGAATCGAATGTGAGAGCAGTTATTCTATCATTAACAACAATGCTTGTAGATGAAACAGTAAATGTTTCGCTAAACGTACCATTAGCATTTGTAGTAATAGTTCCGATTAAAGTCTGCCCTTCACCATGAGGACGAATCAGAGAACCACCTTCTTCTATTAAACCATCTTGGTTATTATCGTTAGCTGCTTTGTAAATCTCAATTGAATATGAACCTGTAATTCTGGTTGCATTCTTACCGATATAACCCTCAACAGTTAATTGAGTTCCATCAATAGTTGCTAAAGTAAATACGGGATAGTCTAATCCTCGATTTGGCTCTGTAGATGAAGTTTCTATTACTCCGTCATTTGGCGAAACTCCGTCAGCTTCTCCATTTCCTGAAGTTACTATATCGATTGCCAAACCTTTGTTGTTTGAAAAGCTGTTTTTTGTAATAAACACACCTTGCTGAGGTTGAGCATCAGGAAAGCTTAAACGTACCCCGGCTCCTTTAAACGGTGCCGAAAGATAATCAGTCCCATTTCCGGTAATAATATTTTTCTCAATTAATGTACTTGAAACTTGATTCAGTACATTAATCCCTGTTGTGCGATGATCTCTTATTGTGTTATTTCTAATGGTATTTCCTGAAGTTACAGTTCCGGCACTATTGCCTAGCTCTATACCACTTCCTCCATAAATGTCACTTCCATTTGACTTTCCATTTTCGTGAAACAGGTTTTGAGTGATAAACCACGTACCAATACCTTCTAATCCATCTGCATTATTTTCTAAGTTACCCGCTCGATACACTTCATTTTTAGTGAATTGAATAGTAGCATTTGCATTATCTGACCGAAGGCCACTGTCTTTTGTATAAGCAATGTAATTTCTTTGAATCAACGGAGTTTGAGAACTTGATCCAGCGATCAAAATACCAAGATCTGATTGATTTACGCCGGTTGGGTCTGTACCATCAGCTCTTGAACCAATCATGTTGTTTTCAACCGTTCCACCAGAAATATTAGTAAGAACTATAGTTCTGCTGTTATTGAACAGGGCAAAATGTCTTATTACAACTGCTCCTGTACTGTTTATGGAAAGTGCATTATTACCAACATCATTTAGGTCAACTTCCAGTTCCTTTCTTTCAAAAGCAGTTAGTGAAATTCCATCAATACCAACAGTACTACCTGTACCTATTGTCCCTGAATTAGGATTTAATACAGCAAGTGGCGAATTCAAATTGAAAGAGCGTCCATCGAGAGTAGTTAATGGATCTGTTATCGCAGGAAGTTCAGAATTCAAAGTAATTTTCCACCAATTGCCACCACTACCGGTTTCATTGGTTGCAATAGATGGTACAAATCTCATCGTATTTGCTCCGGAAATTGCATTGGCATTAGAAATAAACTGTCTTAATGAACCCTGAATACTTCTATTTGAAGAACCATCGTCATCGCCATCTCTGGTATCAGTTACCACGTTAAAACTAAATCCGAAATCAATATCGGTAATAGCCGCGGAATTTAAAGTGATTTTTGCTACATGTTCCGCATTAGCAAGATCTGTAGCTAGCGGCGCTGAACCTGTTGGTAGATTATCAGACTGATTACCTCTTCTACCGCCAAAACAGTTCCCTGCACTAGTTTTGGTATTACTAGTTCCATTTCCATCAGAACAAATTCCTCCCTTTGGAGCGTACACTTGTTCACCCCAGGTACTTCCATTTGACAAGCTACCTGTTTTAGAATTTACAACTACCCAGTAATCTGCATCTTCGCCAATCTGAAAAGAATAAAATCCGGAAATATCTGTAGTATCTGCTCGCAAATAAGTATCATCCGTTCCATTTGGGTTTCCATCACCTCCATCTTTAAAGAGATGTACTACTACATCAGCAAGTGCAGTTTGATCGCCTGAAGCGTCTCCGAAATTATTATCTCCGTCTGTTATTCCATTTCCTGTTCTGTCTCTGAAAACAACACCATCAATTTGATCACTAATTTTAACCACTGCGGTAGATGTGTCATTTGTAGCATTATTATCAAATTGATTTAACCCTAACAAAAATGCCTTATTTACTAAAGAATCAGCTGTTACTCCACTATTCACTGACGCTTCAATTAAAAGTGTAGCCGAAGTATTGTTTGCTAAACTTCCAATTGCCCAAATTTTAGAAATCTGGTTATAAGTACCTTTACTTGGCGTTGCCTGTACCAGAGTCAATCCAGAAGGTAAAGTTTCATTAACATCAACCTCAGTTGCATTTTCAGGACCGTTATTTGCTACTGTAATTGTGAAATTTACATTTTCATTTGCCAACGGATTTGGATTATCTACCGTTTTAACAACCGAAATATCTGCATTTCTGGTCGTGGTAACCGGATTTGTAAAGTCCTGATTTCTACACTGGGTAAAATCAATATCGACCAATCTGTCATCTGTATATCCTCCAGTTGTATTAGATCCCATTCTGAATTCTAAAACGGAAGTATATCGGTATAAAATGTACGCCATATGGTCAATATCAAATGATCCTGACCCATCTGTTGAAACATTAGAAGTGAAAAATTGAAATGCTCCTGATGTTGTTTCAGTAAGATTATTCCCGGACTGGACAGTATTTGACTGATTCTGAGAGAATCCTAAAAAGTCACGAATAGTTTGTCCACCTCCCTGATCAGATCCATCAATATCTAAGGCTGTCATTGAGAAATTTCGTTTTACAGGGTTATTTGTACCGGCTTGTACAAATCTGATTTCCCAATCTATATAGCCCCCGCTTTGTGTCGCAGTAAAAAGCGGACTAAAGTTTGCGGCACTATTACCCAAACCATTGTCATCAATTTGATCTATGGTTGCATTACTAATGGCTTTAACTTTCACAAGAGCGTCTAAACCCGGTGAAATTGCGGAGAAACGATATATCGAATTTACTTGCCCGGTTACCCCTTGCTCGAGGTTAAAATTGTTAAAGTTAAACAATGGTGGTTCGTTACAAACAGTGCTCCCCGGGTCATTTACAAATATATTAATTGACGATGTATTGTTGTTTGTATTACCATCAGTGCCTGTAAAGTCAGTTATTGTAGCTGTATTGGTAATTGTATTTCCTTCCGTGCCACTATTTACAGTTGCTGTAATAACCAGATTAGCAGACTGTAAGCCATTTAAAGTTCCAATATCCCATATATTTCCTGAGTATGTTCCAGTACTTGGAGTCGCAGAAACAGGAGTTAATCCTGATGGTAATTGATCTGTAATTTTGACATTTCCTACTGAATTACCCTGATTGTTCGTTGCAGTTACTGTATAAGTAATGTTTTCGCCAACAGAAGGATTATTATTATCCACTGTTTTTGTAACTCCAACTTCTACAATGTTTTCAGAAGAAGGGTCTGAAAAGTTATTTATTAAGCAAGGTTCAAAATTTATTGAAAAAAGTCGCTGAGCAGCTCCACCCGTCGTGTTTGTAGGATCTTTTATACCGCCTCTGATTCTGAACTGAGGCTCATTAGTATAAGTTGTGTACGCAATATTATCTGTATCAGTAGGATCAATGCCGTTTACCACCTGAGATGTAGCAGACTCAAATGTTGTGTATATACCTGAGCTTCCTACAACTAAGCTTGTTGCATCTTCTACTGTGAAAGAGGTTAATCGTTGAAATCCAACAAACTCACGAGTATCATTGTTATCCCCATCAACATCAACGGCAGTTGCTGTAAAAGTTAAAAATCTAGGATTTCCACTTAATGAATCAAGAAATCTTACCTCAAAATCAATGTATGCCTCAGCAGCATTTTTATCTACAGCTTCAATTTGAGGCTGAAAGTTTTGCGACGTACCTGAGGTTGATTGATCAAAGTTTACCAGATTTGCATTCAAATTAGTAACTATCTCAATTTCTGCATTTACTCCGCTCGTTACGCCAAGAAATCGATAAATAGCTCCAACCTGCCCTGCAGAACCACTTATCAACGTAGCATTATCAAAATTCAGACTTGTCACTTCTGAACAAGTAGCAGGGAATCCGGCCGCCACAATATCCACATCCGCCGATGCCGTGTTATTTCCTGTATTTGTGTCTGTTTGATCAATACTATTTAAACTGGCTGTATTTGTAATTGTGCTGTTTTCAGAGCCTACATCAACAGAAAGAACTAATACTAATGATGCCTGAGCGGAATTATTTAAACTTCCAACATCCCAGATTCCTGTTGAACTTATATAACTACCTACACTCGGGTTTGATGATTCAAATGATAAACCGGATGGAATTTGATCTATAAGCTTAACATTAGTGGCATTTCTCGGACCATTATTTGTAGCAACGATCGTGTAGGTAATATTCTCACCCTCAATTGCCTGAGACTTATCTGCAATTTTTGTAATTCCTATATCTGTACTTTGATTTACTACTGTTATCCCGGCAGATTCAGAATTATTACTTAAATCAGGATCATTCTCATTTAAGCCTGTTATACTAGCTGAATTGGTAATTGTACTGCCAACTGTTCCATTATTAACTGTAGCTGTAAGTGTTAATGAAACTGTTGTTGTGTCTCCCTCAGCCAGAGTTCCGATGTTCCAAACACCAGTAGAATTGTTGTATGTACCCTGAGAAACCGAATGACTTACATATGTTATTCCTGGTGGTAACTGATCTGTAACCTGAATACCGGTAGCTGTAAATTCTCCCGGATTTGTTACCGAAACAGTAAATTCAATTTCTTCGCCTTCAATCGGATTTGAATTATCAACCGTTTTAACGATCCCTAAATCTGGAGTCGCCGGTTCATCAATTGTAATAGTGTAATCTTCTACTTCCCCATCAAATGCTACACCAAAAGGATTTGCTATTTCGGACGCATTAGATGCTATTCTGAATCTGGCAAAAGTACTACCTGTTATCAACCCTGATAAACCTCCCCAGTTTAAGGTTGCAACTCCTCCCGAACATTCGTTAAAGGCATACTCGTTAGAATCAAAAACGCCATTCTGGTTGATATCTATCCATCCACCAACTTTTCCACCATCGGTACATACCAAATCAATACTGTAAGTTTGATCATTAGTTCTGAGGGTTGGTAATGCAGAACTTCCATCTTCATCATCTCCTGAACCAATACCTGTACTTTCGCTGTCATCGCCATTTGCGTTTGTGCCCGAAGCTCCATTTCCATCGCCATCTACTCCGGCACCTAAATACACATTATTTACTCCGGTATTGCTTAAAAGATGAAAAGCCGGAGCGGTACCTCTTGAATTGTAGTTGGTTCGGTATGAATTCGGTGCATCTCCATAATCAGCTACCAATGCCAGTCCCAAATGAATATTATCCGGGTTTGTTGAAATTTTTCTTATTTCGATTCTTTCTATTCCTGTATTGTTAATACGGAACCAAATCGGATTAGATGAAGATGCACAAGCCTGATTTCCGGAAACCGTTGGTTGAAATTCAATAGTCGTATTGGAGTTTGTATAATTCAGATTTATAGAATTTGAACAAATTCCACCATCCCCTCCCTGCCCCGTTATCCAGCCATTTACCGGTACTTTGGTATTCGTACCGTCAAATGCTTCCAGGGTATATGAAGTTCCTCCTGACTCAGGACGCAATTTATTTAAACTAAAAATTATTGCATCAGATGGTACAGTACTCGGAATGTTAATATCAAATGATGTTGCATTATTAGCATTTCCAGTCGGGTTTATTTGTGGCCCATTGAACTCATCACCTGAAAAAGTACCACTTGACCATTCCTGAAGTGCATTTGGCGCAAAAATTGTTTGGCTTCCTGAAGCTGCTGTTACCGTTGCTAAATCAAGATCTCCAACTCTTGCTGTCATTGATGTTCCGTTATTAACACCATCAAAACAAGCCCAGCTAGCATCATTTCCGTTTACAATCGGGCATGGATCCGGGCCAAAAGCAATATTTGTTTTGGCATAATTCACTGTACTCTGATTTGAGAAATTAGCGGCATTATTTCCAGCTATATCTTTGATTGGATTAGATCCTGAGGTATAACTAAGTGTTACATTATCACCTGATTGGATTGAATTAACCAGCTCAACAACTACCCGCACATTACTGACTGTTACTGATGATATAGAAACGGAACTACCATTAACGCTAACTACGAAATCTGAAGTTGAAGGAACTGAATTAATATCAAGCAATTCATCATAATCAAGTAATACTGAAGTTTCGCCGGATAGTATCGATTCTACGCTTGGGTCAGTTCCGTCTGCAGTTGCAGATACTTTTGAAGATTGAGTACTTTCATTCGAGTTATCATCAATAGCTGTTACTACATAGTAATAGAGAGTTCCATCAACAGAAGTGTTATCTGTAAATGTATAATTACTGCTTTCATTATCTGATAGAGTTCCTATTTCTGAGTAAGTTCCGTTTTCAGTGGTTGATCTCTTCACCGAATAAGAACTAACCTCCCCTGATTCTCCTACATCAGTAAACTCTATCTGAATATCAGCATCAACAATAGCAGTAGCAGTAACAACCGAAGGTGGTGTTACATTAAATGCCGTTGTGTTATTTGTAACCGATTGATTTGATAATGAACCTGATTCATTTTCTGCAGGATCCTGAATACGATTAGATCCCGGTGTATAGCTTACAACAACTACATCGCCTTCCTCTACTTCAGGATTTAGCGTTAGGGTAACAAGACTGGTACTTATAGAAACATTTGTAACCGAACGAGTTGAACTATTTACTGAAACTGTAAAATCTGTTGTTGCAGGTATTGAAGTATTATCTAGTGTTTCGTTATAGTCTAATCTTAACAGTTCTCCATTTACGGTGACTGTTTGAATTTGTGGAAGATCCGAATCAGCAGTTGCAAATACTTCTGAAGAATTAGCTCCTTCGTTACTTGATGCATCAATGGCTGATACTACATAGTAATATATAATGTCATTTGTGGTTGAATTATCCTGATAAGTATAAACAGCACTTTCATTATCATTTACTGTTCCAACCTGAACATAAGAGCCCCCCTGAACAGTGGAACGTTTTACGGAATAACTAGAAACACCACTTCCAATTTCGTCTAAATCATCAAATGTAACTTCAATACTTCCGCCTGCTACCGCAATTGCTTCTATATTTTGAGGAATACCAGGTGCAGTAATATCAGGGGTATTATTCGTAATATTTTGATTGCTCAGATTTGAGGCATTATTTCCGGTATTATCCTGAACAGGATTTGATCCGGAGTTATAATTAAGTACAATATTATCTCCTGCGATAACGGCATTATTCAAAGTAATCAATACAGAGTCATTACTAACTGTAATATTAGAAATAGAAACAGATGAACTATTTACTGTTATAGTATAATCACCAAACGCAGGTACTGAACCATTATCCAGAACTTCATCATAATTAAGGGCAAGAGAATTTCCATTAACAGAAGCTGTTTGTAAGCTTGGGGCAGTTCCATCTGAGGTTGCGGAAACTTCACTCGAATTAACGCTTTCATTTCCATTGGCGTCAATTGCAGTAACAATGTAATAGTAAGTAGTACCGTCATTTGCTGTGTTATCAGTAAATGTATAATCAACACTCTCATCATCAGTTACAGTACCAATCTGAGTATAACCACTACCTGAAACAGTTGATCTTTCTACTGAATATGAGGCAACTCCGCTTCCAGTTTCGTCAACATCATCGAATGTAATTCGAATATTACCACCAGGCAGAGCTAATGCAGCTACATTCTGTGGTGCCGTTGGTGGTACAGCTTCCATTTCTGCTCCAAAAGTGTGGAAAGTACCCGGAGTATTTTGATTATTATACTCTGTTGATATCCAATTTGCAGATCTGGCGACATTTGAGATTCTGATCTCATCCATAATCCCATCTACAGCATCCCCGCTTCTTGAAATTTGCAAATCGTTATTGTTGGTATTAAACGCATCGGTATTGTTATCATTAGCGACGGAAATTGCATCTTGGTAAATATTTCTACCTGAATTACTTTGTACAAATGTCAAATAAACCCACGCACCGTTTACAAGGTCATCGGTGTTTGGAGTTGTTAAATTGTTCCCTCCATTTTTTGCAAACCTTGTTCTTATCCCTCCTCTGGAAGTTGCTTCATACGACTCATTTTGACCTTTTGTAATATAATCCGGGGCCTGTGCACTTTCCTGTCTGAACCAAAACGATATAGTAATACTTCCAGTGATATCTAATGTATTATCATCAGCCACAGTTATAAAATCGCTGTCTCCTCTTTCGAAATCCCTCGCATTGCCAATCTTACCCGCTATTGAGACTGTTCCGTTATTAGTACCATTATTACCATTACCTGATTGATCATTTACATCATTCATGTGCATTACCAATTGGTAATTATTATCCCAGGTATTTGTTGAAGATGTATTTGTAGCAGATGAATTTCCATAAAACATTACCAGCGTGTTATTTGCGTCAGATAATGTCGGTATTCTTACCCACGCACGATACGTCCCTGTAGATGAATTATAACTTTCCATTTGATGATCATAGATCGTTGATCCATTTGTATCAGAAGCAAAGATAATGTCATCACCATCACCCTGAGTTTTACCTACAAGGTCACTGTCCGTAATACTAATTAGAATTGGAAAGTTTGAGTGCGTACCCGTTATCTGAGCTGTATTTAAAGTAATTTGCTTGTAATAACCGTAACCCGTTGGTTGAGCGTACCCTGATGCTGTAACTATAAAAATTACCAGCAAAGCTGCGAAAAACTGTGTTATATAATTTCTAATACTCAATTATTTACCCCCACCTTTGCCATCATTGATCAAGTCTAGTTCCAGCAGGTTGATAGAATCTGCATTCATATAATCCAAAATAATCTGATCTTTGTTTGAATTAGCTGATGAGCTAATTTCTATTCTATTACTATTTAAACCCCAATCTGTTAAGTAAGCTTTTATAGCCTTCAATCTCGAGTCAGCTCTTTGGCTTCCATCACTCGAAAGTTTAAGAGTTACAGCTCTTGTATTCTTTAGATATGAACCTACTCTTGATAAGATGGCTTGCGTTTCGTTACTCAAATTGGTTGTATTGCCCGAAAATTTAATGGAGTTTGGAACTGAATAACTTTGTGAGAAGTCTCTTAGAAGGATCAAATCTTCACGCTCACGTAAAATGTTAAGCAAGTTATCCATCATTGAAAGAGCAACTCTGTTATTTACAAGCTTCACATCATCGTTTTGCTCATATACATTTACCAACTCATTATTATTTGAATAGCCAAATACTACTTTCTTACTACTTTCATCAATTTCCGTTGAAATTCGTTCTGTATCTATTCCCTCACTATTGAGGATTGCTACAACATTTCCGGCTAGATCGGAATTAGGTGCTGTAATTACAATATCCATTTGAGGGTAGAAAGCCAATGCAAATGCTACTCTTCTTACTAAATAATCGTGAACATCATTCAAGGAAATACCTTTCATATTCAAGTGTGAAGGAACGCCGTTATGCTCAGCATTAAATACATAATCCCAACTAGCAATGCCTCTTATGCTAGGATTAACCTGAAGATCTTCAATTTGTGAAATAAACCTGATATTTCGATTATCCACACTTAATTCCAGCTCAACACGTCTGTTTCTAGCCATATCAATACGATCTTTTTCAGGAGCTGCATTTCGAGTATAGCTCAATCCTTCGAATTGAAGTCTGTATGCATCCACACCGGCAGCTACCAAATACGCCCTTACAGCTTTTGCTCTACGTTCTGATAATTTCAGGTTATAAGCAGGTGAGCTCTTACTATCTGTATGTCCTGTTACTTTTATGAAGTAATCTTCCTCTCTTTCCATTAGGAATTTAGCCACTTTATCAAGCATTTGTGCCGCAGATTGATTGATGTAAGTACTGTTGTTGTTAAAGTGAATATGCTTCGGCAATACGGTTAGCGTTTCTAGTTTTCTTTCTACGTAAGGTCTTAAAGTAGGGTTAACAATAGCTAAGTCGTGAGGAATCAACTCCAGGCTGTAGGAGTTTATATCAACAGGAGTTGTGTCAACAGTGAAGCATTCTTCTTCACAAGTTAGGTAATTACTAGCATCTACAATTGGAGTTTTCTTAATTCGATCAGGAATCAGATTATCAAATAAACGCTCATCAAATTTATAACTGAATCCTAAGTAGGTGCCTTGCTGTGTATAGTTATTTGCAGTTAAATCTTCGTCATCATATCCGAAGAAATTATACCCGGCTGCAAGTCTTAGGTTTGTTGCAATAAGGAATCCGGCTTCAATACCAAAACCATAATCTTTAGTTGTAAAATCACTATTTGCTAATATGCTTGCGTTAACTCCAACGTCCCATTTCTCATCAATATCATAAAGAACTCTACCTGACAATAGCTCTAGGAAAGTTGATGTTCTTAACTGACTGTCAGATTCAAGTGAATATTTTGCAGCAAGTCTACCTGATAAAGTAAGATCACGAGTTGGATGGTAGTTACCATGACTTGAAAGTACATGAGCTGTTCTAAAGAAATCCGCATCCACGTTTTTATCGATTTCATGTTTAAACTCATATCTGAATAACGCGTCGAATTTATTCGTTGCCGTACCTCTATATGCAGCACCAACCTGTAATCGTTCTTGAAGTTTGTTTAGTCCAGACGCTCCGTCAATAGTATTTACAGAAATAATATTTTTAGTTAACAGAGTCCAGTCTGAATTTAACTTCAGTCCATATCCTAAGCTATTTAAGTAAGTGTTGGTTTTGGACGTGAATCTGGCTTCAGCTCTTGCCGTTGCTTTCCAGTTATCGCTTCCTGTGTAATCTACTGCAGATGTAATAGCTGTTCCATCATTAATTGCCTGACCTTCTAATGTAAATACTCGTTCAAAACCGAAATTTAAACCAAGTCCTTCAGAAATTCTGAACTGGTTTCTCAATCCAATAGCTGCCTGACCACTTCTCCCATCGAATGAATCATTCAACCTATATTCACTATACACTTGGCCGTTTTTCATATAGCTAGCATCTATACCAACTACGGTGTTATTCTTTTGTTGGCTACCACTTAATGTATTAATGCCACCAGCACTTGAAATAAACTCATGACGCGCGTAAACTTTAGCAATTTTTCTTAATCTATAATCTGCACCAACTGCTATCAATCTTTTGTCAGCTTCATTTAGATCCTGTTCAATTTCACCGAAAGCAGAAGCACCAGATAAGAAAGGAAGATCTGCTTTTATCTTACCTCTGATATTTGTGTTATAGCTGGTAGTATCTTGCGCTGATTTATAATTTTCTGAATATCTGAATCCTACTTCAGCATTCACATTATTAGCGAATGTTCTGTTTGCTGAAATTAAACCTCCAAATGTACGGTCACTGGTAGTATCATTTCTCGTATAGATAAGTTCATTTTTAATGGAAGTAGAGCTATTCAATTTGTATCTGGTTCTTGCTCTTGCTTCTGTTCGTCCCTGTCCTAAAGTTGAACCTTCATTTCTAAAGTTTTCACCCGATTTACCTGCCTGGGCAAATACATCAAGCTTTGATCCTTTATGATTTAACTCTACCCTTACTGCATTCCCGTTACCGTCGTTATCAGTATTTGTGTTAGCAAATTCACCAACTACTTTCGTGTTTTTGGTTAGATCGGCAGAAACGTTACCTGATAGTAATCTGAACTGGTTTTCGGGGTTATTGTCCTGTACAGCGCTTGCACCAACTTTTATTCCTTCTGAGATATCTGTTTCTGCCTTTACTCCACCAATTAAGTAACGATCTTGATTATTTGTTACTTCATAAGTAGTGCGAATAAATACAGGATTGAATTCAGAATCAACACTTGAAACCGGTGTTTTAAAGGTAATAACACCTGAGAAAGGATCGATCACATAGTCTCTGAAACGAGTAAGTTTTTCAACACTTAAAATTATTTCAGGCTGTTCTCTGTCGTAAGTTATAATCTCAATGATCTCGCTGTTATCCACGATATCCTGATCAGGAAGATCATACCTTGAAATTCCTTGTCCCTGAAATTCTCTTACTCTTCTACTTGAGAATGCATTTATTCCAAATGCCTGAGCTTTCACTTTACCTTGCTCAAAATTTGCTTTTAATCCTGTTTGAGCACGACTGTAGGTTCCAAGTTGCACATCCTGATTTCTTTCCTGAGTAATAAAATCGCCATAAAGAGCATATGTTTTTCCTCGATCAACTCTAACATATAAACGACTTGATGACTGAGCATCAAAACCTTTGATTGAAGACTCTCCATATACAGGGTAGAATTCATCTGGTCGAATATCTCGGAATAACCGTTCTTCTTTATCTTTTTCTGAATCAAAACCAGCTGTTAAAAGTGTTTTTCCACTTACTTTACCTTTAATGAAGAAAGCTAATCTTGCATCTCCGGTAAACCGGTTAAAGTTGTATGAAAGCTGTTTCAACTCTCTTTCAAACCCATCAGCTTCTTTTGAAGAACTTATATTGATTGCTTCATTAAATCGAAGTGTACCTTCGATAATTCCGGCTGCAATCAGAGGTCTAAGATCCGGCAGGAATTCAACTTTCGTTTCTCCTTTTATTATACCTAAATGTGCCCTTACTAAACTTGACTTCGGTTCATTAGTTGAAATAAGTTCAAATTCACCAAACCCGTTTTCTAATAGTGTTTGTGTTCCGGGCTCGCTCGAATTGTTATCCTTTACTTTCCATTTTCCGAACTCTGTATCAAGCATGATTGGCGCTGAATCACCAACTCTAATGCCATTCTCATCAAGAATTTCAACACTAATCAATACACTAGAAACTCCATCTGCAGGGGCATAATCTATTGGAGCTGTAACTTTCAGTTTAGTAGCTTCACCCGGAGCAAGTACGTTAATTTCTTCGCGGCCTCTTACATTTCCAAACGGATCTATTTCTTCCAGAACCAGAGTATTTACACCTGCTTTAAAATCAATACTCACATATTCCCAACCTTGCAGATTGTTAGTAGGTGATACAGATGATTGCCCCACTTTAGAATCATCAATTAATTCTCCATTTACTGTAAGTAAGAACTTTGCACCTAATCTGCCTTTCGTCCAAATTGTGAAATCATTTGTTCTCAGAGTATCATTGTTATCAATATTTAAGAACCCGAGACCATCCTCAGCTCCTAATAAAGCATCTTCTAGTTTCTGAGTTTGTGAAATTATATTATCATTTTGAAGTTCATTGACTGCTTTTGGATCAACTTTTCCATCCGGACTTGAAGTAATTTTATTTGAAGACTCTTTAGCTCCACCAATAGTACCGCTGGCATCCTCAAACCTTCCTTTACCTGAAGATGAATTGCTCTCGTCAAGAGAAAAGCTTCTCTTTAATGAGCCTGTAAGACCATCTCCTGAAGATTGAGATAAAAGCTCTCTTCTGGCATCTATTTCGTCATTTACATTAGGAGTACACTCACAAATTGCAAAATCCGCTCTATGAAGCTGTCCTTTCTTAACATCCACAAATCTACTGGAAGGATCATTGGCATGTCGGTTGTCTAAAACTGAAAGCTTACTTCCTTCAGGTAATGAATAGTTATCCACTTTAAGAACATGTTTATTCGGCTTAACAGCATAGAATGTGTACTTACCTTCGCTATCAGTAACTACGAAGGTTCCATTCTCCATATATAAACGAACACCGGGTACTCCAACTTCGCCGGAATCTTGTATATCGTTTTCGTTGCAGTCCTGAAATACTTTACCTATTACATAAGCATTATCGTTGAATAAACCGCCACGAACTTCGACTTTAACCTTTGCCTGATTACTACTTTTAACAACGACTTCATCACTTTTTGCAATCGCAACATTGATTCCCTTTCCTTTTTCAGAGCCTGGGCCTACAAATACTCGATATGTTAGTTTTTTAGTAGTTCCTGTTTCAATATCTCCAACATCGAACTTAAGACTTGGCCCCTTCCCGCCTTCAGGATCTGGTAGCTGTACACCATCTAATTTTGTTGATCCTAATTGATACTCAAAACCAAATGGAAGTAGATCGTCAATGAAAAGATTTCGAACTGTGTTAATTGCCTCACTTTTAATAGTGATTGTATAGTTAACATAATCGCCAATTTCCGCTACTGCACGGTCAACTGTTTTATCAGTAAATAATACTCCTCTTGCTTGTGGATCTAAAGGTATATCAAAATTGCTACCTATAGGTACATTAGAAATTGTCCATTCATTACCATAAGAAGCAAGAGTATCAATCTTACGACCGGTAGGTAATAAACCTAATGGCACTTGAGAAGTAAATGTATACCCTTCAGGAGTTTCAACTTCTACTTTATATGTTCCAAGTTCCAAGTATGGAAAGTTGAATCTACCATCAGTTCCTGTTGTATATTCGCTGGGTGCAGGAGTAGTACCATCTGCCAAGAATACTTGAGCTAAACTACCAGTGTTAGTATCAAATATGCTTACTATTGCATTTGAAATAGGCTGATTAGTTTCACTGTCAAAAACAATACCATAAGGATCCACAACAATATTAGTTCTGATTCTGTTTCCACCCCCACTGCCTGTAGCAGGCAAGCCCTTACAATCAAGTATCGCTTCGATCAAGTCATCTTCAACTGTTTCAAGTATGCTATTACCTTTTACTATCTCAAAATCGACTGCATTACGAGTTGGTACTCCTCCATCAATTCTATAAATACTAGTATTAGGTCCTGTTTCAGTTGCTAAAAATATTTCAGTATCGCCCGTTTCTGCAGATACTAATGTTATTTCTACTTGCTCAACAACAGTTCTAAACTGATTACATGCTGATGCTGTGGCTTGTAAAAAGAGGTTTTTACCAATACTGGAGGTTCCTGTTTTCTTTCCAAAACTATCATCTGTAAAGTAGTCAATCTCGGCACCGCCTGAGATTTCTGCAGCAACATCATTTGATGCGGCAGCACTTTCTTCATCCCCATCCGGATTTGTGTAAAATGCTTCAGCCGTATTTTCGATTGTGCCATTTGCTCCCGGATTTACTTTTACTTCAAAAGTAGTGTTGAATGTTTCTCCGGATGCTAATTTATCAAACCCGATTGCAATAACAGATACCAGAGCCGGATCGGTTGGAACTTCAGAAGTAAACTCAAGCTTATCATTTCCTTCGTAACCAAATAGTCTTATACCTTTATCAGATTCTACAAATCGAACAAAGTTCAAATTGTTTGGAATAGAATCCAACATAATAACCTTCTCAGTTGTTACTCCATCAATGATTACCGTTCTTGGTAGTGCGTCGGCATCACCCGTGTTTTCACCTTCAATAGAATATGTAAAGTTATCGCCGGGTTTAAGATCGTCAGCTCCAGACTGAGTTTTGTTCAGTTCTATTCTGGATCCGGTTAAAATATAAACAGAATCTCTTTTTTGGAGCGTGAACCCAAACTCTCTTGAAGTTGCTTCAATATTTAATATAGAAGTAATGGAATCTTCTTCAGCTCTGTTTATAGCTCCTGAATAAGTGAAATCAAATCTCTCACCCGGGTTCAAAGTTACTACTTGGCTTAAAGTATCAGACGTAAATGTTTTTGATTTAGAGCCGTTTTGCCATTCTAAGTTTTCTAAAGCATATTCGCCCCCTTCCCAATTATAGACATTGATGTCAAAAGTACTGATGGTATTTCCGCTATTAACTAGATAGTGATCAAATTCTACACTTTGACCTTTAAATTGTTTGAGCGAATTACTTATTTCAAGAGAGAAATCCAGATCATTTTCCACAATTACATTTACTGCATTGGATAAGATTTCTGTTCTTTCTGTTTCTCCAGATACGGAAAATGAAGTAGTAGCCTGATTGACAATAGTTGTGCCGGACGGCGGAGCATTTTGAGCACGAACCTCTCCCATTCCTGCTACAAGCAGAAGAATAAAGAATGATATGAGAGTGTTAATGTTCAAAACGTGTATGTATAATTTTTTAAAAGGTGAATGAGGGGTCAGCCTCATTCACATAAATCTGGGTTATGTATATTTTTTAGGTCAGCTATCTACTTTTACTGCAAAAGTAAATTGGACTTCCTCGGTTGGATCCAGCTGATCAATATCAACCTGGATAGTTCCGGCCGTACCAACAGAAGGTTGAGATGTAATAGTCACCGTTCCTACTGTACCTGAGTTTACATTGGTAACAACGGCCACCAACATTTTAGTAAATGAAGGAGTATCATCCGTAAGTGAAATGCTTGTTACCGGCTGGGAACCATCATTTCTTACTGTGATTTTGTAGTACACCGTATCACCAGGAAGCACGTTGAAAGGATTCTTCGTATATGTACCTGCAGTACCGCTTACATCGGGTGCCTGAAATTTATCTACTACTACAAGACCAGCCTGAACTTCGGTGATATCAGTATTAAACCTATCAGCTAAGTTCTCAATATTATCACTTATTGTTATTGTAGTGGTATTCGTTTCACCATCATCAAGCCCGGCCAAACCGGTAACTTTAACAATGAATTTCACTTGATCATTAAATTCAAGATTACCCACTTCTTCAGGTAGGTTATAAGTTCCAGGAGAAGCTCCTGAAGTTAACAGTGAATCGCCTGCATCAATAGTTCCACTATTATTGGAATCCCAGTAAACATTTGAAGTCCAACCTACAGGTTTTGAATTAGTTAATTCAATCTCAAGATTGGAGTTTACACTATCGTTTTCAGTTACGTTACTAAGTATAGTAAGTGTATGAAGATAGTTTCGAGAACCACCCGGAGCAATTTGACCGGATCCATTTGCTGTTAACTGCATATTCTGAAGTGTATTAACAGTTACCTGATCATGGATAATATCAATCGCATTTGTAGTAGCTGATAGAGCACGGAAATATATAGCTTGTGCCCCTGGCTGATACCCAGCAGGAACGAAAACTTCCGCAGTAATCTCTTTACTGGCACCAGCTGCTAAATTACCCGTTTGGGAAATCACACTGTTTCCGGCATTAGGGTCACGGAAAGTAACCGTCCAACCAGTAGGTAAAGTACCTGCATTTAATAGATTTCCTGAGGCATTAGTGTCAGCTGCGAAACCTAAATCGTAAGCATCCTGGCCAGCACTTGTATTTTTCACGAAAAGTGTAAATGATACAGTAGCATTTGGATTTGTTGTTTCGTTCACAACAACATTGGTTTCAGGACCAAAGCCTTCACCTAGGGCGCCAGCAAGACCGGCGGCAGCATCGTTAGTTAAGTCCACAGTAGGCGCAACAATTGTATTTAATTGATCTGTATGAGTAGCACTTTCGTTAGGATCTCCTATGGAAGTAAGAGTCTTATCAACAGAAAAAGGCCCAACTCCACTTATTCCTGAAGGCAATTGAACCTGTAAGATTACAACTACTGTATCTCCGGGTTGGATATTTCCAGTATCTGGTTTTCCATCTGATCCGGTATCCTGATAGGTACTGGTAGGGTTGTTGTTACCATCCGCCTTATAGAGAAAGAATTGTCTACCACTTGGATAATTATCTGTTCCTAACTCAATGTTATATGTATCAGCAGTACTACCTGTATTTACATAGCGGTTTATGAAATTAACCGTTGAACCTTGTTCAGTTGAATCAACAACTACTATTTGAGCATCAACTAATTCGATGTCATAGTTCTCATTGATTGTAACAGCTTGACCGTTTACAGTATTTTCACCTACAATATCATCATGGGTTGTTAATACTGTATTGGTGATAGTCTCTCCTTCTTGTCCGGCATCAACAACCACCTTAAAAGAAAGAGTACCTGAAGAACCGTTTGCCACATTAGCAACTACAGCAGATAATGTATCCTGAATACCGCCGGTTATTCTTTCAAAAGTAATCCCGGAAGGATCTCCACCTGAGGCATCTGTAAGCGCACCACCACCACTCCATATTGCAGAGTTAGGAACGTATGACATACCAGTTGGGATTGGATCTTTCAATACGAGATTCGAAGCCGCAGCATTACCATTTTCAGAATAGTTGATTGTGTAGGTAAGCGTATCGGCTACATCAGCTGTAGTTTGGCTAACAGCTTTACTTACAGAAATAACTGCATCTTCATCAACTTGAGCTTTATCAGTTGCAGAAGCAGATTCATTCGTGTCAAATACACTGGTAGCTGTTACAGTAATATCTTCGAATTGTCCATCCTGAGCAGAAGCAGGTATATCAGCTACTATCACGATCCCGAAGGTATTATTAGGTAAGCCTGAACGATCTATACTAGGAGTGCTTGTTATTTCTGTAAAGTTATCAGCAATACCATCTCCATTCGCATCCGGATAAATCCTGATGTTTGTGAAATTGTAAGCTCCATTATTAGCATCTACAGCAGTAAGAGTAAACGAATCTGCTCCGTTTCCTGTGTTAGCAATAATGTGGCTAAATGTTACCTGACCGCCAATACTAACCTGCTTGGTTACTCCGGCAGTAATTGTAACACCTGCTACTTGTTGTACCGTAGTAACAACAGTATTAGAAGTAACTGATTGATTGTTACTCCCGTTATCAATGTACGTAGCAGTTGCTTGGTTACCGATGGAAGAAGTTGCAGGTGGAACCTGTGCGAACACACCCGAAGATGTACCCAGTACCACTGCGAAAACCATAAGTAACCCTACAAAAGCTTGTACCCTTTGTCGTAGTTTATGTGTTGTTTTCATTGTTTGAATCCTATTATTATGGTTCAATTGATTGTTTTTTTGAACACTGTTTAGATTTGAATTTTGAAATTGTGTTTTAGTTCTGGTCATGATCGGACCTCAACTCTTGCGGTTAGAGTTATACTTTCTCCTGCCGCAAGAGCAGGAACTAGCCATTGTAAGCGTCGATATTCCTGTGCAGGAATCACGCGGTTCACCTGCGACCCATCCGGTAATGTAACCTGACGTGTCAAAGGAGGTTGTCTGAAGTCATTAGCAATAGTGCTAACACTTGCCCCACTTAGCTCTGGCGATGCAGTGCTTTCGAGATAGAACATCTCTAGCGGAATTGGCAAAACAGGCATGAGTTGAGATATGTCTCCGCCTGTTCCATTCTGGTAAGTAAGTCGATATTCAATGATATCTCCCGGTTTTACCTCAGTTACTTCAGTAGCAACCTCGTTACTATCTGCATCAAAAGTTATTTTGTAAGCCTTCAATACTGAAGAAACTTCACCACTTTGTGCAAATGTATTTACAGATAAACCCAGAAATAAAACGAATAAAAATATGTACTTATGTTTCATAAGTGTATTTATTTTTAGTTATTAAGCGCTTTTTGCGCTGTGAAAAGATACCCACCGCACCCCAAAAACACCGTTAAATAGCTTTAATGTAAAATCAACTAATTTCTATGATAAGATTAGAGCTTCCTAATGTTTAAATACGTGTTCTCGCTGTGTTAAGATAGGATTATGCATCACAGCCTTTTTATTCTAAAAATAGCTTTAACTTTTATTAATAATAATAATAATGGTCGTTATAATTTATATTAAAATATTTTAGAGTTTTTCATAGATCTCTCCTATTTTCATTGTAAAACATTCGCATGGTTTCAAAAGAAGTACTCAAAAAGATCAGAAAGCTTGAAGTACAGACTAAAGGCATTGTAAATACTTTATTTGGAGGTGAATATCAGTCAGCTTTTAAAGGCCGTGGAATGGAATTCTCTGAAGTTCGAGCATATAATTATGGGGATGATATCAGGCAAATTGATTGGAATGTTACTGCCCGAACCGGCGATCCTTATATAAAAATATTCGAAGAAGAGCGGGAACAAACACTTATGCTTTGTGTTGATATATCACCAAGTGGTGCTTTTGGGACATTAAATCAAACAAAAATGGATCTTGCCATTGAGATTTGTGCAGTATTAGCCTTTAGCGCTATAAAAAACAGTGACAAAGTGGGCCTGGTTTTATTTAGTGATCATATTGAAAAAGTGGTTCCTCCCAAAAAAGGACGAACTCATGTTCTGCGTTTGATAAGAGAATTGTACACTACCAAACCCACAGGTAAAGGCACAAGTATTGCTAATGCGCTCTCTTATATCAACCGCCTGCTAGACAGAAAAGCAATAGTTGTTTTGGCCTCTGATTTTCAAGATTCGAACTTTGACAAACAATTAAAAATTACTAACCAAAAACATGATTTAGTTAGTATCATTGTAAATGATGAACATGAAGATAATTTACCTGATCTTGGCTTGATTCCGTTCAGGGATTCGGAATCAGGACAGGAAGTTTTATTAGACACTTCGAACAAAAAAGTACGATCATCTTACAAATCAAAACGGATGAAATTAAAGCAGGAATTTTCCGATAAGTTATTGAAAATGAAGATCGATTCGGTTGAGGTGAACACAAACCAATCTTACGTTCAACCTCTGATGAATTTCTTTTTAAGACGAGTTAAAAGGTATTAATTAAAGCGAAGCTTCTGCTACTCTTTCTTCCTCGCCTAGCAATTGAAGTTCAAGCTTTTTGTTAAGAATAAAAGCTTGATAATCTTTCAACTCTTCGTTGGAAATTCCTTTCGAAGGTGGCAACACTAATTTTACAGGATTTACAGGGCTATCATTTTTATATACATTGTAATGCAAGTGAACACCAGTAACCCTTCCTGTTTTCCCAACGTAACCAATGACCTGACCTTGCCTTACTTTCCTCCCTTCTTTTATTCCGGAAGCAAATCCATTTAAATGTAAATAAGCAGTCGAATATGTAGAGCTGTGCCTGATTTTGACCATGTTTCCGGCTGCCCCGTTATATCTTGATTGAATGATTTCACCATCACCTACAGAAATAACCGGAGTTCCCATTGGTGCTGCATAATCTACTCCATAATGTGGCATCCTTCTTTTCAATACAGGGTGAAAACGGTTATAGGAGAAGTTGGAACTGATACGTTGAGAATATTTAAAGGGGGCTTTTAATAATGCCTTTTGCACACTATTCCCAACCCCATCGTAATAACCATAAGCGTCATCACTCTCGTAAAAATAGGCGTCGTAAATTTCTCCTCGATGCTCAAATTCCGCAGCGATGATTTGCCCAATTCCATATGGCTTGTCATCAACAAAACGCTTTTCGTAAATAACTTTAAACTTGTCACCTTTGTACAAACGGAAAAAATCTATCTCCCATCCAAAAATCTCACTCAACCCGTTAGCTACCAAAATGTTTACATCCTGGCTTACCAACGTTTCATAAAGCGAAGATTCAATAGTTCCATATGCAGTTGCTACTTCTTTTCTTATTTCTTTTGCACCTGTTCGAACATCTATTCCATCATTCCAGTCAAAAATCACATAATCAGTAGCATTCTCATGAAAAATCATTCTTAAAGGACGACCGGTATCAGTATCGTGATATGTATAGTACTTCTGATTTTGCTTAATTCTGCGCGTGTTAAATTTTCCTTTGGCTTTTTGCTCAATGGAATAAATTTCTTCCGGGGTTACATCTAGAGACCTCAGGATTATATACAGGCTTTCATTCCTTCTTACTTTGGATTCTTTTATAGTTGCTTCGTTTTTAACAAATCCATAGTTGTCAATCCCGGGAAGCTCTTTTATCTCTTCAAAGTTTTCAACGGTCACCGATTCTGCGGTCTTCGAACCCTGTTCCTGAAATACAGAACATGCTTGAAAAAGACACACCAAACTCATTCCTACTAGAAAATTTCTAACCCAAATCATGTATTAAATTTATTTTGCAGATGATTGGTAAAAACTAATACTATTTCTGATTATTTCATAAAATCTTTGAGATGTAAATTTGATTAAACAATGCATATAAAAGCCGTTATATTATCCTCAATCTTTTATATTCAACACAAATTAAAGCTGAAAAAAATACTTAATGATCGAGGTTGATCGCCCTTTGGCATATATTCGAGTTCTATTATTCCTTGTTTGTTTATCATTTACATCAACAACAGGATTCTCTCAACAAATTAATGTTACCGTACCATCAGATTCTCTGACTGTTGGAGACGTGTTCTATTATACTATTACTATCAAAAGTCCAACTCCTTTTGATAAAGTGATATTCCCTGATTCTTCTAACTTTTCTGGTGATATTGAGTTTTTATCCTCCAAACATTTTAAAATTTCAGAAAACTCTGACAGCTCAGAATTAAGCCTCCAGTTTTTTGCTATTGAAGACATCACCGTACCTCCGCTACCTATTAAGATCGTAGCAAATTCAGACACAACTCTTCTTTTTACGGATCCTCAAAAATTATTCTATAAACAAACTATCGCCTCTGAAGAAGATCCGTTTAACCCTTTAAAACCTAATTTTAATTTCCCTACTGCTATTTGGCCTTATATTCTTGGGTTTTTACTGCTACTGGCGATAGTATTTTTTATTTGGTGGAAATATTTTAAAGACACGGAACTTGATCACACAGAACCTTTCGTAATACCGGATTTTCAAAACCCATTATCAGAATTGGAAAACATTCTTAATCGAATTAAAGAAGAACACACCAATACCCCTCAAAAGGATTACAAGAAATTCTACAGCGAATTAGGTGATGCTTTACGATGGTATATAGAAGAATTGTACAAGATCCCTGCTCTGGAATCCACAACCAGAGAAGTTATACGCTATATGGACGCATTTGGAGTAGATGTTGAAATGGTAAAACATACCCGAATTGTATTGAATGAAGCTGATATGATCAAATTTGCAAAATTTACTCCAACTTTAGATCAATCCTGGAAAGCGTATCACGAAGGGTATTCTTTCCTAGACAGAGCTCGAATTGTGGATAGCAAAAGAATTGATCGATTGAAATCTGAATTCGAAAATCAATTTAAAACTGAGCAGGAGGAATCATATGGAATGGGCTAATCCTGAATGGTTTTGGGCATTTGCACTACTTCCTTTTCTAATAGGTATGTATTTATACCGAAAATTTGGAAGAAAACACGCTGCTCTCTCTTTCTCATCTTTAAAAGATGCAGAAAATCTTCCGGGAAATTGGAAATCTCACATTCACTGGCTTACTGCTTTGTGCTCCTGGATAGGATTCGCTCTTCTTGTAATAGCTTTAGCTCGCCCACAGGAAAAGCTTACTACAATAGAAAGAAATGCCGAAGGAATTGATATAGTAATGGTTATTGATATCTCTTCTTCAATGAAAGCTGAAGATCTGCAACCTAACCGGTTTGAAGCCGCCCGAACAGTAGCAAAAGAATTTGTGGATAAAAGAGTTTCTGACAGAATTGGACTGGTTACTTTTGCAATGAAAAGCTTTACTGTAGTCCCTCCCACTTTAGATTATAAATTACTTACTCAGTTATTAGAAGATCTTGAAATGGGAATTATTGAAGACGGAACTGCCATTGGAATGGGAATTGCAACGGCTGTAAACAGACTCAAAGACAGCGAGACAAAAAGTAAAGTGATTATACTTTTAACTGATGGACAGAATAACGCAGGAGAAATTGATCCTGTGACAGCAGCTGATCTAGCTGTTACATACGGTATTAAAATCTACACCATTGGAGCCGGAACAAGAGGCACAGCACCTTACCCAATTCAAGATCCAATATTTGGTCGCCGTTACCAAAATATAGAAGTTAATATCGACGAAGAAATGCTTACTTCTGTTGCTCAACTAACAGGCGGAAGATATTACCGTGCAACGGATACCGAAGAACTTGTTAATGTATATAATGAGATCGATGAATTGGAAAAATCAGAAGTGGAGGAGCTTATCTATACAGATTATGAAGATGAATATCCATTGTATTTAGGGCTTTCATTACTGCTCTTCACCGCAGCTTTTGTAACCGATCGATTTGTACTGAGAAGTGTAGTTGAAGCGTAATTACAATATCCAATCACCAACGTTCAACATCCAACATTGAATGTTCCTTGTTGGATATTGGATATTCAAAGTTCATTAGTTCCTTTGTTCATCGGTTCAATTTCTTTTGTACCTTTGAACATAAATTAGTTTTCCGTATTCCTTAACCTATTCATGAAGAAGACCACTTTAGTTAAACAAGTATCTGAGACTCCTTTATTTTCAGAGCTTTTATCATACACAGAAAGTAAAAATCGTGTTTTTGTAAGAGAAAGTGTAGGCTCTTTAACCTCTTTTGCTATAAATGAGCTCAATAGTTCTTTTAAAAATATCTTGGTGATTACCGATACAGAGGAAAACGAGCGATTTTTAAAGGCAGATCTTAATGTAATTTCTAAATCTAAACTGGTCAGCTTTCCATCTACTAATCATAAGCCATACGATTCAGGCCAGATTGTAGACTCAGGCTCGCTTGTACTTCGATCTGAAGCTTTGGAGGACATTAAAAGCAGAGGAAAAAAAATAGTAATGACTTCTGCTACTGCAATTTCAGAGAAGGTGGCTCCTCCTCATGTGTTGGATAAAGTAAGTGTTTCTGTTTCTAAAGGCGATACCTTAGAGCTTGATACACTTAAAGAACGGCTTGTTGATCAGGGATATAATCCCACTCGTTTTGTAGATGAACCGGGCGACTTTGCCGTTCGTGGTGGTATTTTTGATGTCTATCCTTTTGCTGGTGAGTACCCGATTCGTCTTGAATTTTTTGGAGATGAACTGGAATCAATTCGTGAATTTGATGCTGATTCTCAGCGTTCAGTATCTTTCTTAAATCAAGCTAAATTTATTCCGGATCTTACAAATTTGCCTGATTCAGAGAAGTCTAGTTTCCTTTCTTATTTTGATGAAGATACTGCCCTTGTTCTGATAAATCCGGAGCTCATTTCGGCAAATATTGAAGAGTTTTTTCATCAATCTGAACTTGCATACAATGAACTGGAAGATTCAGAAGTATCTGATGTTGAAAATCTTTATCTATCTGCTACAGAATATTTTAAGAGTATCAGTAAGTTTAAAAATGAGATCATATTTGGTTCGTCAAATGCAGATAAAGAATCCTTCAAACTAGGTTCAAAACCGCAACCGGATTTCCACGGAAATTTCGAGCTTTTGCGTAAAGACATTGCTCAACAAACCCAGTCTGGAAATCACGTTTTGATCTGTTGTGATAACGATGGTCAAAAAAGAAGATTTGAAGAACTTCTGGGTGAACGTACTAAAGAATTTGATTACTCCTTATTGATAGAATCGTTACATGAAGGTTTCATTTACCCACCGGCTAAACTTTGTGTATATACAGATCATCAGATCTTTAACCGTTACTATCGTCCTAAGATCAAACGCCGAAAACATAAAGGCGGAATTTCATTTAAAGAACTCAAAGATCTGAACATCGGCGATTATGTTGTTCATGTAGATTATGGAATTGGTAAGTTTGCCGGATTCAAAAATATCCAAGTCAAAGAAACGGAACAGGAAGTTGTTGTGCTCCGGTACAAAGATGATTCTGTTCTCTATGTTAATGTCAGCAGCCTTCATAAACTCCAAAAATATTCAGGAAAAGAAGGATCTGCACCTAGAATTACTAAACTTGGATCAGGAGAATGGGCTAGAAAAAAGGCGCAGACAAAGAAAAAAGTAAAGGATATCGCTCGTGAGCTTATTCTTCTATATGCAAAGAGGAAAGCACAAACAGCCTACTCATTCAGCGATGACACCAGCTGGCAGACCGAAATGGAAGCTAATTTTCAGTTCGAAGAAACTCCGGATCAGGATCTGGCTATACAAGCTGTTAAGCAAGATATGCAAAGCGAGCAACCCATGGACCGTTTGGTGTGCGGTGATGTTGGCTTCGGTAAAACTGAGGTAGCTGTGAGAGCTGCCTTTAAAGCAGTAATGGATCATAAACAGGTTGGAGTGTTGGTTCCAACTACCATTCTGGCTGAGCAGCATGCAAAGACTTTTCAGAAACGAATGGGTAAATTTCCAGTTTCTATAGAAGTTCTATCCAGATTCAGATCAAAAGCAGAGCAAACTAAAGTTTTAAAGAAGCTGGATGCCGGTGAAGTTGATATATTGATTGGAACACATCGTATTCTTTCAAAGGATATCAAATTTAAAGATCTCGGATTAATTGTTGTTGATGAAGAGCAGCGATTCGGTGTAAGTGCCAAAGAAAAGCTTAAAGAGTTCAGAGCTGCTGTTGATGTATTGACCCTTACAGCCACTCCTATTCCCAGAACGCTACAATTCTCTTTAATGGGCGCAAGAGACTTAAGTATAATAAATACTCCTCCGCCCAATCGTCAGCCTGTTTATACGGAAATTCACAGCTTTAACGAGGAGTTGATCAAGGACGCGATCCTTCAGGAGATGAGCAGAGGCGGTCAGGTTTTCTTTATAAATAACAGAGTTAAGAACATTGAAGAAGTGGCGGAAATGATTCGTCGCTTAGTTCCGGATGTCCGTGTTCGGTTTGGGCATGGACAAATGAGCGGTTCTCAGCTTGAAAAAATTATTACTGACTTCTATGCTCATAAATTTGATGTGCTGGTTTCCACCAACATTGTTGAAAATGGAATAGATATTGCCAATGCCAATACCATCATTATCAATCAAGCAGATAATTTTGGATTGGCAGAACTTCATCAGCTTAGAGGTCGGGTTGGGCGATCCAATAGAAAAGCATTTTGTTATTTGATCACACGCCCTATTCAAACATTAACTCCTGAAGCTAGAAAACGTCTTCTTGCTCTTGAAGAATTCTCAGACTTAGGTTCAGGCTTTAATATTGCCATGAGAGATTTGGATATCCGTGGAGCAGGTAATATTCTAGGTGGCGAACAAAGCGGGTTTATCAATGATATTGGCTTTGAGCTTTATTCCAAGATCCTGAATGATGCCGTTCGTGAACTTAAAGAATCTGAGTTCAGTGATATGTTTGAAGGTGTTGAAGCTGAAATCGAACTCCCTGAAACGGTTGTAGAGTTTGATGAGTCGGCATTACTACCACACAACTATGTTAACGATAACGTGGAGCGACTTAATCTGTACAGAAAACTCTCGCAGGCTAAAACTGAAAAAGAAATTGAAGATTGGAAAGAAGAAATTGAAGATCGGTTTGGCTCCGCACCAAAAGCGGCTAAATATCTGATCGAGGCAAGTAAAATTAAGCTTTTCGCTTCGCGTTGCTTATTTACCAAAGTAACAATTCGATCACAAAGAATGTGGGCGGTGTGCCCAAAATCAGATTCTAAGCTTGCAGATGCTTTTTATGAAAGTGGTAAGTTTCAGTCTATTCTTAAGGGATTGGAGAATGTTAAGCCCGACAAATTTCAACTTATTCAAAAAAATGAAGCCGTACGGTTAGCTATTCAGGATATCCCTGATGTGTTTGGCGCTACAGAGTTTTTGAAGGAGTTGGCTGGAAAAGTTTAATAGCTCAAACTTTTACTCTTCCAGAGTTAGAAAATAATCTTTGATATCGCTTGAATAGGAAATTTAGCAAACCAGACGGACGTAAATGTCCAGCATGTTTAAACTTTCTTTCAAAATATAAGACTTAAACAAGAAAAGGCTTCAGGCTCGGAAAATTTGTTGCAACTCATCCATCTGTTGGATGAAGTACGGCTGATGGAAGCTTATCAACGGCTATATCTCCTCCAATATTGATCACTTCGCCTATGGCAAAATGATGAATCAAGATTCTTTAATTTGAACCCTCAACCAACTTTCGACCTCACCAACTTTCCTTCACAAGGAAAGGCTTGAAGCTTTTAAAATAATTGGGGTTCCATAACTGACTTCTCCTGTTACAGGAGGAGACAGAGGAGGTCAAAATATACCAACCGGCGAGAGGTTCGATGAACTATTCCCAATTTCCATCTGTCTGGCTTTGTACGGCTGTTGGAACTTGGTTTAGGGCATAGAACTTGCCTTTTATAAAAACTCCATCACCCCGCTTTCAGCGAAATGATGGATAAGCTAAGATTTTGGAAACTACTCATCTTCTAGCGTATGCAGGAAATCTGGATTGTTTTGAAGATACTTGGGCCTCAATTAAGTCTCAGATCCTTGGCATTGGTAGGATGATGAACCTGATTCAACTACAAAAAGTAAAACCTGCCTTTACCGATGAATCGATGTCATTTTTTTATTCAAATTATAAATTTTGAAGCTTATAAAAGAAGAACTTCGACCTGATAAATTTCAACTTATTCAAAAGAATGAAGCCGTACGGTTAGCTATTCAGGATATCCCAGATGTATTTGGAGCTACAGAGTTTTTAAAAAAACTATCGGAAATAAGCTAGTCTTGCTTTTTGTCCTCTTTATAAACCAATGTTCTGTATGGAAATGGAATTTCGATTCCTTCTTTATCGAATCGCTTTTTAATGCTTTCGTTAAGATCAGTTCCCATTACAAAAGCTTTCCCCGGATCTTCTGCCCACGCCCACGCTCGTAGATTTACAGATGATTCCCCAAACGAA
>Ga0189291_100167_pt1 | contig 55353 bp, 65 predicted proteins | sample UW1redminimetaG_FD_130331 | JGI IMG/M metagenome (GOLD analysis project Ga0189291, IMG submission 130331) | Marine microbial communities from the Costa Rica Dome - UW179B-red mini metaG | ecosystem: Environmental > Aquatic > Marine > Oceanic > Photic zone | place: Costa Rica: the Eastern Pacific...
AACGCCGCATCATTACTCGGGTGGCGGCACAGGGTTTGCGTCAGGCACCAAATATGTGCGCTCGACGCCGCATATGGTTGTGTTGCGCGCCGGGTGCCGAAGCAGCAATTTGATCGCCAGCAGTCCGCCCAATAACCGGGACTTTATTGATTGGAACCGAAGCTCGTATTCGGGGGATCCGGATCAATCCGCTCAAAATACATTGGCGGGCGCGAAGCAGGTCACTCTGAGCAATTTACGCGTGGACTCTGTTGAGTGGCCGATGAGCCGCATTCAGTCGATTTATGACGAATTGCAAGATCGTACGAATGTTCCTGAGGATACAGACGCGGCTTCCGCCAGAGCCGAACTTGACAGTTTCTGGGGGAGTGATCGTCCGGGCGTGAACGGAAAGCGGATGTCGGAATCGGTGGAATTGGACCGCTGTCCGGATGTGGAAGCGTTAAAAGTCGAAGAGGATTTTAAAATTCAGCGCGCAGGAAATCCGTCGGGGTACGGCACATATGATCGCGTTGTTAGTGACGATGGTGATGTTCTAATTCCTTGGGTGTTTATAAAACAAATCTTTAACTACGAGAATGGAGAGGCACTGGCTTATGAACACTCGGAGGATCCTCATAAATATACATGCGGTTCGGGGAGCTGGGACGAGCTCCACATCCAACCACTCTCGGTAGGTCGACTAAATTCTTCGGGGGCATGGATTGGCAGTCCTAAACGATACGGCGTCGTATTTTATAACCCATGTGGATCAAGTCGGTCGCAAGAATTTATTGCGGCTAGAGGCGCCGAGAATGGCTTGGAAGTTATTAGCCGTGAGGCGTGGGAGGCTTTAATACGGCCTGTTAGCCCGATTGAGGAGGCTCGTTATCGTTAGACTTGGCCTTGTCATCATTGGCGCAATCATATGCGCCTTTGCGTCTAAGGGGTTGGCGCAAGTGCCCGACATGTCTGAGGCCAAAGACGCCTATTTCGCCGCGCAGTCGCATTATGATTCAGGACAGTATGATGATGCGCTTGCAAAACTTGATGAAGCGAAACGTTTGCGCGGGGCGACGGACGCCTACTTTCTGGCTCTGCGTGTCCGAATCCAATTAGCGTTAGAGAATTATGGCAAAGCCTCTGTTGCCTTAGACGCATTTGATAATGTCCAGCCTAGTCACGAGCATATTGTCAGTCTTCGAGACGCCAGGGTCAAAATTCATCAGGGTCAAGCCAATCGAATTGTGACTTGGACGGAGGCTTGCAACAACGATATTGCGGCAGGCTGTTCGAATTTAGGATTAAGTTACCATTACGGTAATTACGGTGTTCCGGTAGACTTAGACTTGGCAGTTTTGTTTTACGAGAAGGGATGCGACGGCGGAAATTCTTATGGTTGTAGTCAGGTCGGTGTTTTGATCGCTCAATATAAAATCGGATATCAATACGCGGAGAGAGCCTCCGTTTATTTAAAGCAGGGTTGCGACGGCGGACAGGCTTATGGATGCTATATTTTAGCTCAATTTTACGAGAAGGGCTTTGAGGGTATTTCACAGAATACAAAGCAGTCGCGTGAGTATTTCAGAAAAGCCTGCGGTCTCGGTTACTCAAACGCGTGTTTATAAATTTCAGATTGGGGTGGGGTTAAGCGCATGATCGGAATTATTTCAAAATTCACGCTATGTGTCATGCTTTGTCTCGGGGCGGGGTTTTCATCTTCAGCGAATGCCCAAATGACAGATGCGACAGCCGCGAAAGACGCTTATTTTGCGGCGCAGTCGCTATACGACTCGGGTCAATTTGATGAAGCAAAAACTAAGCTAGATGAGGCCAAGCGTTTGCGGGGAACAACGGACGCATATTTCTTGGCGTTGCGCGCGAGAATCGATCTAGGTCGGGAGGCTTACACTGACGCAACTTATGCGCTTATTGCCTTTAGTCAGGAGCCGGTCATAGGTGCGCTAGTCGAAAGTTTGCGCGATGTCAGGATTGCTGTAGATAATGGGTTAACCAGAAGTATCTTAGTCTGGACGGATAAGTGCAAGGCGGGCGAAGCGTGGGCCTGCTACAATATTGGGCATAGTTATCGATATGAATATTATGGCCGCTATAGCTTGGACCTTGCCATCGCAATTTCTTATTACAATAAATCTTGCGACGCGGGTTATGAACCGGCCTGCTCAGCAGCTGCAACGATCTTAGAAAATGGAGATAACGGTCCCTGAGGCGGCGCTGTTGAAGAGTATCAAAATAACATTTACGAGCTATCACATCGGCCGAGCTATCATGATGGTGCGCTATTAAATTGTATCAAATACAGTGGAATGGCTCTTGATCGCAACGCGCGAGCGAGTTGGTGCGTCAAGACAGTGTTTGCCAGTCTGAATGGGTTTGCAATCAGTTAGTGGGTAAAAATCAAATGTTGTTTGAATAGCTGCCTCTATCCAGCACTCAACAAATCGGATTCAATTAATCTAAGATTTGTATCGTGTGGCTGTGCGTTATAAGTCAGTGTGGCGGCAACGATTGGAATTGATTTTTTTTTGAGTGGGCGCGCAACCGGTATAATATAGTTTATAGAGGTGGGAATGATGGCTCTTTCACGGATTGGCATCTTGCGGAGTTTGAAATGTGTCGTGGCGCTGTCCTTTGCGTTGGGGATAGGCTCTTTCGCTGCCGCCCAAACGACAGACGCGACAGCCGCCAAAGACGCCTATTTCGCTGCGCAATCGCTCTATGAATCCGGTCAATATGACGACGCACTTGCCAAGCTTGATGAGGCGAAACGTTTGCGAGGGGCAACAGATGCTTATTTTCTGGCGCTTCGCGCTCGTATCGAGCTCGCGCGCGAGGATTATGACAAGGCGACAGACGCGCTCATGGCTTTCGCCGACGTTACGCCAACGGCGGAGCTTAGCGCAGCGATGCGGGATGTTCGTGTCGTTGTGGACCGCGAACAAGCAAAAGAAATTGCATTATGGACTGAGGAATGCACGAAGAATAAGGGCTGGGCCTGTACCAATGTCGGTATCACCTATCGATTTGCTGGTTACGGGCGATACGCAACCGATGACGCGATTGCAGCTATATTTTATGAAAGAGGGTGCAATGGCAACAATGGCTTGGGATGCACTAATTTAGGTTTTTTGGTGGAGAAGGGCCAATCCGTGCAAAAAGATGAGGTCAGAGCCCGCGCGCTTTATAAGAGAGGCTGCGATCTTAATCATGCATTAGGCTGTGCAAATTTGGGCTATTTGATGGAAAAAGGAATTGGCGGCTCTGTGGATATTATGACGGCCGCTGACTATAACAGACAGGGATGCGAGGGGAATGTTGGGCGAGCTTGTTATAATCTGGCTTTGCAATATCGGAAAACGGACGGCGGTATAGGGGTTGATTTTCCAAGGGCCCGAAGTCTGATGGAAAAAGGGTGCCGCTTGGGGCATAGATCCGCTTGTGACAAAATTGATGGGTAAGGCCTAGGGCTCAGTCAGGCTTCCCCGCGTTAGGGGCGCGGTCGATTGCGCATTACCGAACTTTTCTGCACGTCTCCTGTTGACGACTCGGAATCATCTCCATAAAGCCCGCGATGTTCATAGCTGGCAGTGCTTTACGGCAGACGCAGCTCACGATCTTGGACTGTAAATAAAGCCAGACGCTATTATCGGCGTGCTGGCTCGATTTTGTTTTGATCGTAAGCTCTCTTCCAAAACGCTGTTCATATGACGCTCGAAGGCCAATGAGGGTCGGCGGGCGACTTTCATGAAGGATAACCTACTGATGCAACGATCAGGATTATTGGCGCGGAAGCTCGGGATGACCCGGGTTTATGACGACGCCGGCAACCACATCGCTGTCACTGTTCTGGACCTGCAAGGGTGTCAGGTTGTGGCGCAAAAAACGCCTGAGCGCGACGGCTATGCCGCTCTGCAGCTTGGCTCTGGTGATGCTAAAGTCAAACGCGTGTCAAAAGCGGAGCGTGAGCGCTTCGGTAAGGCTGGCGTGACGCCAAAGCAGAAACTGGTCGAATTCCGGGTTTCTCCTGATAATATGATCGAAGTTGGCGCAGCAATGTCCGCTGAACACTTTGTTCCCGGTCAGAAAATTGACGCCTCCGGCATCACTGTCGGTAAGGGTTTTGCAGGCGCGATGAAGCGTCACAATTTTGGCGGCCTTCGGGCCACACACGGTGTGTCAATCTCGCACCGTTCACACGGCTCAACAGGGCAGTGTCAGGATCCGGGCCGCGTCTTTAAGGGTAAGAAGATGGCCGGTCACATGGGTGCGGTTCGCCGCACGCTGCAAAACCTGACGGTTGCACGTGTTGACGCTGAAGAGGGTCTGGTTTTGGTTCACGGTCACGTGCCAGGATCAAAAGGCGCATGGGTCGAGCTTCGGGATGCTGTCAAAGGCACCAAGGCGGCTGATCTGCCGATGCCAGGTAAATTTACAATGGACGCGCCTGCTGCGAAGAAGGCGGCTCCGGCTGTCGACGCTAAAGGCGAGGAAGAGTAGTCATGAAGATCGATGTGACAACACTCGACGGCAAAAAAGGCGGCTCTGTCGACCTTGATGATGCTGTCTTCGGCCAAGAGCCGCGCAAAGATATCCTGCACCGCATGGTTCGGTATCAGCTGGCGAAACGCCAAGCGGGTACGCACCAAGTTCAAGAGCGCGGCGATGTCTCCAAGACAACAAAGCGTATTGGCAATCAAAAAGGCGGCGGTACAGCGCGTCACGGTAACGGATCTGTATCTCAGTTCCGCGGCGGTGCAAAAGCGCACGGCCCGCGTTCACGCAGCCACGCGCACGACCTGACGAAAAAAGTTCGTAAAATGGCATTGCGCCACGCACTATCTGCCAAGCAGTCAGCGGGTGAGTTGATCATCGTTGATACGCTCAGCATCAAAAAAGCAAAAACTGCTGGTTTGCGGAAGCAACTCGAAGCGATGGGCGTCACGAACGCTCTGATCGTTGGCGGCAATGAAATTGATACGGTCTTCGGCCGTGCGGCTCGCAACATTCCAAACATCGACGTGCTGCCTTCACAAGGCGCAAACGTTTATGACATTCTTCGTCGCCATACATTGGTGCTTTCCAAGGATGCCGTCGAAGCCTTGCAGGAGCGTCTAAAATGAGCGCGAACGCCAAACATTATGATACAGTTCTGACGCCTGTCATTACTGAGAAATCGACCATCGTCGCCGAAAACAACCAGATTGTTTTCCAAGTGCCTTTGTCGGCGTCTAAGCCGGAAATCAAAGTGGCTGTTGAGCAATTGTTCAACGTGTCCGTGATGGCTGTGAATACTATTCTGACCAAGGGTAAGACAAAGCGTTTTCGCGGTCGTCCGGGTCGTCGGAATGACGTCAAAAAGGCTATCGTTACGTTGAAAGACGGCGACACTATCGACATTGCGACGGGGCTCTAGAACCATGGCATTGAAGACATTTAATCCGACAAGCCCGTCGCGCCGTCACCTAGTTCAGGTTGATCGCAGCGAGCTCCACAAGGGTCGCCCTGAAAAGGCGCTGACCGAAGGTCTGACAAAGACCGGTGGCCGTAACAATACAGGCCGCATCACATCCCGCCGTCAAGGTGGTGGTCACAAGCGTCTTTACCGCAAGATTGATTTCAAGCGGAATAAGACAGGCATGGAAGCGACTGTTCTGCGTTTGGAATATGATCCGAACCGGACGGCTTTTATTGCGTTGATCCAATATAAAGACGGCGAAAAAGCTTATATCCTTGCGCCGCAGCGTCTCGCAGCAGGTGACACTGTGTTGTCAGCTGAGCGCGCCGATGTGAAGCCGGGTAACACAATGCCGCTTCGCGCGATGCCTGTTGGAACAATCATCCACAATATTGAAATGAAGCCTGGCAAGGGTGGGCAGATTGCTCGTTCCGCTGGTGCTTACGCTCAGCTTGTGGGTCGTTCAGAAGGTTACGCGCAGGTTCGCCTCAAGTCCGGTGAAATGCGGATGATCCACCAGACATGTCTCGCGACGGTCGGGGCGGTTTCTAACCCAGATCACATGAACATCAATCTCGGTAAAGCTGGCCGCAAACGTTGGTTGGGCGTTCGCCCATCTGTTCGCGGTGTGGCCATGAACCCGGTCGATCACCCCCACGGTGGTGGTGAAGGCCGGACATCCGGTGGTCGTCACCCTGTGACACCTTGGGGTAAGCCGACTAAGGGTGCACGTACGCGGTCTAATAAATCGACTGACAAATTCATCATTCGTTCGCGTCACGCGAAGAAGAAGCGCTAGGAAAGGACGAAACTATGCCACGTTCCGTCTGGAAAGGGCCGTTTGTTGACGGTTACCTCCTCAAAAAGGCCGAGGCTTCTCATGCCGAAGGTCGTCGTAAGCCGATCAAAACATGGTCGCGTCGTTCGACAATTATGCCAAACTTTGTGGGTCTGACATTTCAGGTTCACAATGGCCGTAAATTTGTACCGGTTTTGGTCGACGAAGATATGGTCGGTCACAAATTGGGTGAATTTTCACCAACCCGCACTTATTACGGCCATGCGGCCGATAAAAAAGCCAAGCGGAGATAGAAACCGATGGGCAAGCAAAAACAACCGCGTCGGCTCGCCGACAATGAAGCGCGCGCTAAGCTGCGTATGATCCGCATCTCGCCGATCAAACTGAACCTTGTGGCTCAGTTGATCCGTGGCAAGAAAGTGGACGCAGCTTTGGCTGATCTGGAATTCTCGCACAAGCGTATTTCTGGTGACGTCAAAAAAGTGCTCGAAAGCGCTATCGCGAATGCTGAGAACAACCACAATTTGGACATTGATAATCTTATCGTCTCCGAAGCTTATGTTGGAAAGAACTTCGTCATGAAGCGCTTCCGCGCACGGGCTCGCGGTCGCGGTGCACAGATTCTCAAGCCGTTTTCCGAGCTGACAATCGTCGTCAAGGAAGTGTCTGAAGAGGAGGCCGCGTAATGGGTCAGAAGATCAATCCGATCGGCCTTCGCCTCGGTATCAACCGCACTTGGCAGTCCCGCTGGTATGCTAACACAAATGAATTTGGTGATTTGCTTCACCAAGATTTGACGATCCGGAATTTCCTGACGTCAGAGCTGAAAAATGCCTCTGTGTCTCGCATCGTCATTGAGCGTCCGCACAAAACATGCCGCATCACAATCTACACGGCGCGTCCGGGTGTTGTGATTGGTAAAAAAGGCGCTGACATCGAAAGCCTTCGCCAACGTGTTGCGACAATGGTTGACGGCGAAGTGTTCATCAACCTTGTTGAAGTTCGTAAGCCGGAAGTTGACGCGAACCTTGTGGCTGAAGGCATTGCCCAGCAGCTCGAGCGCCGTGTTTCTTTCCGCCGCGCTATGAAGCGGTCGCTGCAAAGCGCAATGCGGATGGGTGCCAAGGGTTGTAAGATTAAACTTGGTGGTCGTCTTGGCGGTGCTGAAATCGCGCGCGTCGAACAATATCAAGAAGGTGCCGTGCCGCTGCATACATTGCGCGCCGACATCGACTACGGGACTGCACGCGCGATGACCGCTATGGGTATCATCGGTATTAAAGTGTGGATCAATAAAGGCGAGATCATGGAGCATGACCCCTATGCTCATGAGCGCCGTATGACAGAGCAGGGTGATACTCGCTCGCGTGCTGGCGGCGACCGTGGTGGTCGTGGCGGTGATCGCGGCGGACGACGTCCCGCTCGTACGAACTAGGAGGCAGGCGAGATGCGTCAGCCAAAGAGAACCAAGTTCCGCAAAGCCCATAAGGGTCGGATCAAGGGCATGGCCAAGGGTGGCACGGCTCTTAATTTCGGCTCATATGGTCTAAAGGCTCTCGAGCCTGAGCGGGTAACAGCGCGCCAGATCGAGGCGACTCGTCGTGCGATCACGCGTCACATGAAACGTGCCGGTCGCGTGTGGATCCGGATTTTCCCGGATGTGCCAGTGACAAAGAAACCGACTGAAGTCCGTATGGGTAAAGGTAAGGGTTCTGTTGAATTCTGGGCCTGTAAGGTCAAGCCAGGTCGGATCATGTTCGAAATCGACGGTGTTAGCGATGAAGTCGCTCGCGAAGCTCTGCGCCTTGGTGCAGCGAAGCTTCCGATCAAGACGAGAATTGTTACGCGTCCGGGTGAGGGCACATAAAATGGCCGATAAGAATCTCAAAATTGACGAGCTGCGTCAAATGACTGACGATCAGTTGGCTGAAAAGCTACTGGTTCTGAAGAAAGAGCAGTTCAACTTGCGCTTCCAAGATGCAACCGGTCAGCTGCAAAGCACTGCGCGCGTTCGCGAAGTTCGCCGGGCGGTGGCTCGGGTCAAAACACTTCAAGTCCAGCGTAAAGCGACGGCTGCGAAGTCCGATAAGAAAGCGGAGGCGTAAGCGCTATGCCAAAACGTATTCTGCGAGGCACAGTTGTGTCCGATAAGGGCGACAAGACAATTGTTGTCAAAGTCGAGCGTCAATTTCTGCACCCGCTGCTGAAAAAGACAATTCGTCGGTCTAAGCGCTATGCAGCGCACGATGAGCAAAACGTACACAAGGTTGGCGACAAAGTTCGCATTATCGAGTGTCCGCCCAAGAGCAAAACCAAGACCTGGGAAGTCGTTACATCTGCGTAAGGCAGATGTTGCGAGACTCCCAAGCTTAGGAGAGAATCAATGATTCAGATGCAATCCAATCTGGAGGTCGCGGATAACTCCGGCGCCCGCCGCGTGCAGTGCATCAAGGTGCTGGGCGGATCAAAACGCCGTTACGCCCATGTTGGCGACACGATTGTCGTTTCTGTGAAGGAAGCCATTCCGCGCGGTAAAGTGAAGAAGGGTGATGTCCGTAAGGCGATCGTCGTTCGTGTTCGTAAGGACATTCAGCGCCGCGACGGGTCTGTCATCCGCTTTGATGGCAATGCTGCCGTCATTATCAATAATAACGGTGAGCCGATCGGCACCCGGATCTTTGGCCCTGTTCCTCGTGAACTGCGTGCGAAGAACCATATGAAGATCGTCTCGCTCGCACCAGAGGTGCTGTAGTCATGGCTGCGAAAATCAAAAAAGGCGACTATGTGGTCGTTATCGCTGGCGCGGATAAAGGCAAAAAGGGCAATGTCCTTCGCGTCATTCCGAAAGAAAGCCGTGTTGTTGTCGAAGGTGTGCGTGTTGTAAAACGTCACGTTCGGGCCAGTCAGACTGACCCAGAGGGTGGCATCAAGACTTTCGAAGCCCCTATTCACATTTCCAACGTTGCGCACATTGATCCCCGTGATGATGTCCCAACGCGCGTTGGTTTCAAGACGCTCAAGGACGGTAAAAAAGTCCGTGTTGCCCGTAAGTCGGGAGAAGTCATCGATGTCTAAGCCATATGAACCCCGCCTCGCGGCCGTCTATCGTGACGAAATCCGTCCTGCCCTTAAAGAGCAGTTCAAATATACGAATGAGCTTCAGATTCCTAAGGTCGAAAAAGTCGTCCTGAATATGGGTCTTGGCGAAGGCGTTGCTGACAAGAAAAAAGTCCAAGCGGCGATTGAAGAATTGACGCTGATCGCGGGCCAAAAACCGCTTCCGACAACATCGAAGAAATCCATTGCGGGCTTCAAGCTCCGCGACGGCATGGTTATTGGCGCTAAAGTCACCCTTCGCCGTGACCGCATGTGGGAATTTCTTGATCGCCTGACCAATGTCGCGCTGCCGCGCGTTCGTGATTTTCGTGGTCTGAACGCTAAGAGCTTTGACGGTAATGGTAACTTTGCTATGGGTCTTAACGACCTTCTGGTCTTTCCAGAAATTAGCTATGACAAGTCCGATGCCACACGTGGTATGGATATCGTGGTGCAAACCAGCGCCAAAACAGATGAAGAAGCCAAAGCATTGTTGGCCGCGCTTCAATTCCCATTCCGTAAATAATCGGTCGGGACTTTAAGCGAACGCAACGAGCGAAGCGGGAACCCCTGGTGAATAGGGTTCTCCCCGCACAGGAGAAAATTTGAATGGCTAAAGTCAGTTCAGTCGAACGCAATTTGAAGCGTCAACGTTTGGTGGCCCAATACGCCGCAAAACGTGCACTGCTCAAAGATATTGCACGGGATAAAGACCTTCCGGTCGAAGAGCGTTTCGGTGCTCAGTTGAAACTTGCGGCATTGCCGCGCAATTCAGCGCCATCCCGCATCCGGAACCGTTGTCAGGTAACCGGTCGTCCACGCGGTTATTACCGTAAAATGAAAATGAGCCGTATCGCGCTTCGCGAATATGGTAGCCAGGGTCTTATCCCCGGCCTCACGAAATCTAGTTGGTAGGAGGGTAGACCATGTCTTTTTCCGATCCCCTCGGCGATATGCTCACGCGTATTCGTAATGCGATCATGCGGGGCCGTACATCGGTCTCGACTCCTGCCTCTAACCTTCGCGGCCGCGTCCTTGACGTTCTTGCCGATGAAGGCTTCATCCGTGGTTTCTCTGAATCCAAAGATGATAAAGGCTTTCGCGTTTTTAACATCGAACTGAAGTATTATGAAGGCGAAGCGGTTATCCGTGAGATCAAACGGATCTCCAAACCTGGCCGCCGCGTGTATTCTTCAGTGAAAACATTGCCGCAAGTCCGTAACGGTCTCGGCATCGCAATCTTGTCCACGCCCAAGGGCGTCATGAGCGACACCGCTGCCCGCGAAAATAACGTCGGCGGCGAAGTCCTCTGCCAAGTCTCCTAGGAAAGGGCGAGCAATGTCACGAATCGGCAAAAAGCCCATCGCGGTCCCTGCTAGCGTCACACTGACGCACAAGGGCCAAGACGTTTCGGTCAAAGGACCGAAAGGAGAGCTGTCTTTCGTTCTTCCCGACGCTGTTGTCGCGGAATTCAAAGATAATGAGCTAACGATCACCGCCGTTGAAGGCGTCAAAAATGGTAGCGCAATGTGGGGCATGGCCCGCACAATGGTGTCTAACATGATTGAAGGCGTTACGAACGGTTACAGCAAAGCGCTGGAACTGCGCGGCGTTGGTTATCGTGCGCAATCATCAGGCAATGGCCTGACGATGCAGCTCGGCTACTCACATGATATCAATTACACAGCGCCTGCTGGCATCACGATTGAGGCGCCTAAGCCAACATCCGTGATCATCTCCGGCATCAACAAACAGCAAGTCGGACAGGTCGCCGCTGAAATTCGTGCCTTCCGTAAGCCAGAGCCTTATAAAGGCAAAGGTGTGCGTTATGTTGGCGAGTATGTGCGTCAGAAAGAAGGGAAGAAGAAGTAATGGCTTCCACTGCCCACAAATTAATGAAGCGCCGTGCGCAACGCGTCCGTCGCCGTCTCAAGAAACACTCGCAAGGGCGACCGCGTCTCTCAGTGTCTCGTTCCGACAAAAATATCTCGGTTCAAGTCATCGACGATACACAGGGTATAACTGTTGCCGCCGCCTCGACGCTCGAAGACAAGAGCCAAAAAGGTTCCGACGTTGCTGCGGCCGCTCGGATGGGCAAGTTGATTGCCGAACGGGCAACCAAAGCGGGCGTCACTGACGTGGTCTTTGACCGCGGCGCCTATCTTTATCATGGCCGGGTCAAGGCGCTGGCGGATGCCGCGCGTGAAGCCGGTCTGAAATTCTAGGATAAACGATATGGCAGGCAGAAACGATAATCGCCGCGGCGGTCGTAATGACGAGCAAGACAGCGAATTCATCGACCGTCTGGTCCACATTAACCGTGTGGCTAAGACTGTTAAAGGTGGCCGGAACATGAGCTTTGCGGCTCTTGTGATCGTCGGCGACGAAAAAGGCCGGGTCGGCTTTGGTAAGGGTAAGGCGCGCGAAGTGCCGGAAGCCATCCGTAAGGCGACTGAAGAAGCTAAGAAAACAATGATCCGCGTTCCATTGCGTGAAGGCCGGACATTGCACCACGATGTCAAAGGTCGTCACGGCGCTGGCAAGATTATGATGCGCGCAGCCCCTCCCGGGACTGGCGTTATCGCCGGTGGTCCAATGCGGGCTGTTTTGGAATGTCTCGGCATTCAAGACGTTGTTGGCAAATCCATCGGTACATCGAACCCATACAACATGGTTCGCGCCACATTTGACGCGCTCAAGCGTATGGAAAGCCCACGTACGGTTGCGTCTAAGCGCGGTAAGAAAGTCGCTGATATTGTTGAGCGTCGTTCGGACGGCGCGTCATCACCAGAAGCGTTGGAGGCTTAAATGGCTGCCAAGAAAACTGTAAAGGTTCGCCAAACAGGCTCGCCGATCCGCCGTAAGCCGGATCAACGCGCGACCTTGATTGGTCTCGGACTGAACAAAATGGGCCGCGTACGCGAGCTCGAAGATACGCCGTCTGTGCGCGGCATGATCAATAAAGTCTCCCACATGGTGGAGATCGTCGAAGAGTAGTCCTTCGGCTCTTATTTGAGCTTTAGGAAACCTCTCGAAAGGTAAGAACAATGCGTTTGAATGAACTGTCAGACAATCCGGGCGCAACCAAGGCCCGCAAACGTGTCGGCCGTGGTATCGGTTCCGGCAAAGGTAAAACGGCTGGACGTGGTGTCAAAGGTCAGAAATCCCGTTCCGGTGTTTCGATCAATGGCTTTGAGGGCGGCCAAATGCCGATCCACATGCGTCTCCCAAAGCGCGGCTTTAACAAGCCGAACCGCTTGCGCTTCGCAGAGCTGTCCATCGTGAACCTAGAGCGCGCGATTCAAGCTGGTAAAATCAAAAAAGGCGATAAGCTTGATGCTGAAGCCCTTGTCCGGGCTGGCGTTATTCGCCGTGCCCACGATGGTGTCCGCATCATCGGCGCCGGTGAGCTAAGCCAGCCATTGGATTTACATGTTGCGTCATCCACCAAAGGCGCACTCGCGATTGTTGAGGGGGCTAAAGGCTCCATCACAATCGTCGAAGGCAAGCCTGAGCGTGTTACACGCGATAAAGATGCAGCATCTGCGCCGAAAGCGAAGAAAACTGCGAAAGCTAAGAAGGCTGACGCGGCAACTGAAGACAAAGCGCCTGCCAAAAAGGCTCCGGCTAAGAAAAAGGCGGCGGCTAAAGCTGCTGATGGCGAAAGCGAATATCTTGCGAAGACGCAAGAGTATGATGCCGATGCTGACAATGCTGTTGTGACCAAGATCGAAAAATATCTCGGTGCGTCTCTCAAAAATCGTGACGCGAAATACGTGTCTTGTGGTGATGAGACGGAATTGGAAACAATCGTCAAAGGCTTCATGAAGAAAAAAATGGGCATCGACGATAAAGACGCAGCAATGGAGAAGGTGAAAGCTGTCTGCATGACAATGAAGCCAACTCGCATGAAAAACCGCGTCACGTTCTATTATTTGCTTGCTAAAAACGAGGGTAAGCTCGGCGAATTTTAAGCCAACCCCCTGAATTTGACCTCGCCGTGACTGCGGCGGGGTCTTTCGCTTTTGGGACACCGTCCCTAGCTAAGGAAGATATCCGCAACGCCGCGTCATTTCTTCGCGCGTTCGCGAAGAGGACCTTCGATCATGGTATCAGCCGCCGAACAGCTCGCGCAGAACTTTAAGCCCGGAACCTTTTTTAAGGCGAAGGAGCTACAGCAGCGCCTCCTCTTCACTCTTGGTATTCTCGTTATCTATCGCCTTGGGACCTATATCCCGGTTCCGGGTGTGGACCTCGCGATGTTTGCCAGTTTCCTTGAAGGTGGTACCTCAGGTGGATTTGGCGATCGGTTGAACATGTTCTCAGGCGGCGCGGTCGAACGTATGGCTGTGTTTGCCTTGAACGTAATGCCCTACATCTCTGCGTCGATCATTATGACGTTGATGAAGGGATCTGTTCCAAGCCTCAAAGAACTCGACAAGGAAGGCCAACAAGGCCGTCAGCAAATCAACCAATATACGCGTTACCTCACACTCGTCTTGGCGGCGTTCCAAGCCTTTGGCGTTGCCAAGCTGATTGAAGGATCACAAGCCGCGATTGATCCAGGCCTATTCTTCCAAGCCTCAACTGTAATTACGCTCGTTGGCGGCACGATGTTCCTGATGTGGTTGGGCGAGCAGATTACCGCGCGCGGCGTCGGTAATGGCGTGTCCTTGATCATCTTCGCCGGTATTGTGGCTGAGCTGCCGCGTGCGATTTTCCAAATCTTCTCGTTGAATAGCTCTTCATCCGTGGTTTCGACGCAGCTTCTGATCTTCCTGATTGTGATGTTCATCGCCTTGTCGATGTTGATCGTTTATGTTGAGCGCGCGCAACGTCGTTTGCTGGTTCAATATCCGAAACGCCAAATGGCGCGCGGTCGTCAATTTGGCGGCGAGTCATCCTTTATGCCGCTTAAGCTGAACACAGCTGGCGTGATCCCGCCGATCTTTGCAAGCTCGCTCTTGATCCTGCCAACAACTCTGGCGCCGCTCATGCTTGGGCAAGACGGGTCCGGGGCATCCGGCCTTGCGACGACGCTCCTGGCTGCACTGGGTTACGGACAACCCATTTACTTGGCGCTTTACGCCTTGCTCATTGTGTTCTTCTGCTATTTCTACGTCCCTTATGTTTTCAAGCCAGATGATGTCGCGGATAACCTGCGCAAGAATGGTGGGTTTTTGCCTGGTATCCGTCCGGGCGCTCGGACCGCTGATTACCTCAGTTATGTTCTGTCCCGACTGACATTCATTGGCGCGTTCTATGTCGCCTTCGTCTGTGTCGTGCCAGAAATCGTGATCGCGCAGAATGACGGAATTCCGCCGTCTGTGGCCATGTTGATTGGCGGGATGAGCTTGCTGATTATCGTGTCCGTGACATTGGACACGGTTGCGCAAATTCAATCGCATTTGATCGCCCATCAGTATGAAGGCCTGATCAAGAAGTCACGGATGCGCCGCCGGGCGAAAAAGTAACGGCTGAGTTGGGGGATGCACATGTCTACGCAGGCTAAGAAATTGAACCTGATCCTATTTGGCCCACCCGCGGCAGGTAAAGGAACACAGGCCAAACAGTTGGTGGCGGACCATGCGCTAATTCAGCTCTCCACCGGTGATATGCTCCGCGCGGCCGTGGCTAGCGGGTCTGAATTAGGTCAGCGCGTTAAAGGTATCATGGACCGCGGAGACCTTGTTTCTGATGAAATCGTGATCGCTCTGATCGAAGATCAGATTGAGAATAACCCCGACGCAGCAGGCTTCATCTTTGATGGTTTCCCGCGCACGGTTCCTCAGGCTGAAGCTCTGGATGCTGCTTTGCTGTCTCGCGGCATGGGAATCGATTCGGTGATCCGTTTAGTGGTCGATGATACGGCGCTGATGGAACGCATCTCTGCCCGATTCGCGGACCAAGGCCGTAAAGACGATAATCCGGAAACATTCGGTGTCCGTTTGGGTAATTATAATAAGCAAACGGCTCCGCTTCTGCCTTATTACGCGGCGCAAGGTAAATTATCCGAAGTTGACGGGATGCAGAGCATCGAATCCGTGTCAGCGCAGGTCAGCACAGTGCTAGACATGGTCAAAGCCGAGCAATCACCGAAGAAGAAAGGTTTCTTCGCACGACTTTTCGGCGGTTGACTGACATCGCTGCCGCGTTCCTGTTGACGGAACTGTGGTGGCGGATTAAGGGAGCGCCCTTCGCGAAGGTGGCGCGTAATCCGCCTATATCCCTATGGGACAGGCTCTCTGTTTTGAGGGCACAAGAAACAAGCGGATCGCGGTGCGGTCCAAAGCGCACCCGGCCATTCCGGCGTAGGTTCGCCAGGCAAGAAGGAAGAGCATAGTGGCTCGTATCGCTGGGGTTAATATCCCGACAAATAAGCGCGTTAAAATCGCGCTCACATATATTCACGGTATCGGTCCGGCGAAAGCCCTCGAGATTGTCACGTCTGTCGGCATTGCCGATGATCGCCGCGTGCAAGATCTGACCGATTCTGAAATTCTTAGCATTCGCGAAACAATTGACCGTGACCATATGGTTGAAGGTGATCTGCGCCGCGAAGTCAGCCAGAACATCAAGCGCCTCATGGATATGGGTAACTATCGTGGTCTTCGTCACCGTCGTGGTCTTCCGACCCGTGGTCAGCGGACTCACACTAACGCTCGTACCCGTAAGGGTCCCGCCAAAGCCATCGCCGGCAAGAAGAAGTAGGACTAAGCAATGGCTAAGGAACCAGGTCGCGTCCGCCGTGCGGATCGCAAGAATATCACATCGGGCGTTGCTCATGTGAATTCGACATTCAACAATACAATCATCACCATCACTGACGCGCAAGGCAATGCTGTTGCATGGTCATCTGCGGGTACAATGGGCTTTAAAGGATCGCGTAAATCGACTCCTTATGCGGCTCAGGTTGCAGCAGAAGACGCAGCGACAAAAGCTCAAGAGCACGGCATGAACACATTGGAAGTCAATGTGAACGGTCCGGGTTCGGGTCGTGAATCTGCTGTTCGCGCATTACAAGCGGCTGGTTTCACCATCACGACAATTCGTGACGTGACACCGATCCCGCACAATGGTTGTCGTCCGCCTAAGCGCCGCCGCGTTTAATCAGCGGACTTAATCGGCACGTCTACGCCGAAATTAGTTTCTACAGCCCGCCGGAGAGACGTTTCCGGCAAGGCTTATAGCCCCACTATTCGGGGCTTTCCCAGGAGAGGGAAACTCATGATCGAAAAGAACTGGCAAGAGCTCATCCGTCCGATCAATCCGGAAATTGAGCCGGGCCGCAACCCAGAACGTAAAGCGACCATCACGGCAGAGCCGCTCGAGCGTGGCTTTGGTATGACGCTTGGTAATGCCTTGCGCCGTGTGTTGCTGTCGTCCCTACAAGGGTCAGCTGTATCGGCTGTCCAAATTGACGGTATCGTCCACGAATTCACGTCCATCCCGGGTGTTCGCGAAGATGTCACCAACATCGTTTTGAACATCAAAGGCCTGACTGTTCGTCTTCACACTGAAGGTCCAAAGAAAGTCCTGCTACGCAAGACCGGTTCTGGTCCTGTGACGGGTCACGATATTGAAGAAACGGCTGACGTCGAAATCCTCAATAAAGACCACATCATTTGTACGGCCGACGAAGGCGCCGACATTCGCATGGAACTGACCGTGACATCCGGCAAGGGCTACGTCCCTGCCTCTGCGTCCCGTCCAGAAGATGCGCCCATCGGCCTCATCTCGATTGATGCGCTGTACTCGCCTGTTAAACGCGTGGCTTACCGCGTTGAGGACACGCGCGAAGGCCAAGTGCTCGACTATGACAAATTGTTGATCGATATCGAAACGAACGGCGCTGTGAGCCCAGAGGATTCCATCGCGGTTGCTGCGCGGATCCTTCAGGATCAGTTCCAAGTCTTCGTCAACTTTGACGATCCAGAAGATACGGTTCGCGGCGAAGAGAAGCCAGAGCTCGACTTTAACCCGGCCTTGCTGCGTAAAGTTGACGAATTGGAACTGTCTGTCCGTTCGGCGAACTGCCTGAAGAACGACAATATCGTTTACATTGGCGACCTGATTCAGAAGTCCGAAGCCGAAATGCTTCGCACCCCGAACTTTGGCCGTAAATCTCTGAACGAGATCAAAGAAGTGTTGGCCGCTATGGGTCTGCACCTCGGCATGGACGCGCCAAACTGGCCACCAGAAAACATCGAAGAACTCGCCAAGAAATACGACGACCATATTTAGGACCTCTCTTTACAGAGAGCCCTCAAATATAAGTCGCACGTTTTAAAGCTAAGGATTAAGAAAATGCGCCATCGCATTGCCCACCGCAAACTCAATAAAACCGCCTCACACCGTAAGGCGATGTTTGCCAACATGTCGTCGAGCCTCGTCGAGCATGAGCAGATCGTCACGACATTGCCGAAAGCCAAAGAGCTTCGTCCGTTCGTCGAGAAGCTTGTGACACTGGCCAAAAAAGGTGATCTTGGATCCCGCCGTATCGCGATTGCGCGTATGCGGAATAAGGACCAAGCCAAGAAGTTGTTTGACATCATCGGCCCGCGTTACGCGGATCGGTCTGGCGGCTACATCCGCATCATGAAAGCCGGTTACCGATATGGCGATAACGCGCCAATGGCCGTGATCGAGTTTGTTGACCGCGACGAAAGTGCCAAAGGTAAAGTCGACCGCGAGCGCGCGGAAGCTGAAGCATAGCTTTAGCTGCCTGAGCGCCGGAGCCTCAATGCGACGGACCTCGATTTAAAGAGTATAAAGCCTGCCTCACGGCGGGCTTTTTTATGCGCGTTTGGCGTTCGGAATGTTGCTGATATCCGCCTCAACAACATCCCAGACCAAACCCAGGCGCCTTAGGCTCGTAAGCACCCACCAGCCTGGATCAGCTTGTCCCGGGAACAGGCCGAGCCGCGCGCTCTCTGGAAAGGCGTGGTGATTATTGTGATAGGCTTCGCCAAAAGTCACGAGACCAAACCCGCGAACATTATGGCCTTGGGTGCAATGGCCTTCATTATGAAAATCGCGGTGACCTTGATTGTGCGCGGTCCAACCTACAGCCCAATGCCCAAAGATTGAGATGCTAACCCGGCCGCAGACGGCCCACGCGATAAATCCGGGCCCGCCGAGCCATAAGAGGAACAGCGCTAGTGGGAGTTGTTGGGCGAAGGCTGTCTTTTGTAAAAACTGCATTGTGCGACTGTTTTTATAAAGGGCGCTCGGCTCGAACGCGGGCGGGTGGTTGAGCGTGAGGGTGCAATGAACTTGCCACCAGAAATCACGCAAGGGACCGTGACCATGACGAAGGTAAGGGTGACAGGCGTCTTGCCTCTGCGCCCAATCGCGCAAATCATGCGTCATCATCATTGTCCGAGGGCCGCCGAGGCCGACAAGTGTGCCGAGCCACACACCGATCAGGGTTAGCCAATGCGGGCAATCGAAACTCTCATGGATCAACCGCCGATGCATTCCAATGGAATGCCCACCGCACAGCACAATGGTACAGGCGATAAAGAATCCGGCAACGGCGCCCCAACTAAACCAGACATATCCGCCAATAACCAAGCCCGCTGTCATAGCGCTCCACCAGATCGATTTTATAGGGTCCCATTGCACGTGACCTTGGACAGCGTTTGCACCTTCGCCCGCAATAATCCGGTCTTCAATGTTCCTCATTGGTCCGGTCCAATAATATCGCTCAGCGCATAGGTAAGACCGTCGCCAACGGCTTTGCGTTGAAGGGGGCCGAAATACCAAGAAGGTGCGAGTTTACGCTCATAGGTGACCGTGATCGTCACTTGGGTTTGCCCAGCGCCAAGTGGCACCATGTCGAGCGCCCACGTTTGGAAATCCATATAATGCGAGAGATAGCTATCATCGTGAATGAAGCGTGCCCGCAGGCGTGTCGGCGTGCTTTCAGTGAATTCCATCACTGTGGTGCCGCGGTGCACATTTATGTTCGCAAACCCCCACCGGCGATATTCCATATGCGCCGTATGGTGCGCACCAACGTCGAGCGATTGGGCGTCGACGGCAACAGGGCGCGGGAAAAGCGCCAGTAGGCGAGAGCGGCCAGTTTCGGGGTACGTGTGATTGATGATGTTGGCGCGTATTTGCTCAGGTGTTAGATTGATCGTCGCCGTGCGGCTAACCGTTGCCCCGCGGTCGGGACCGAAAGAGAGGCCTGCGCCAACTATCCCATCTAAAGACAAAATGACGATGAAGACTGGGATGAGGCTGGCGCGTAATGTGTGGCCCTTGCTCGCAGGCGGTGCCTTGTCACCAACGGTTTGATCAAGCCGCCCGCTCGACGCGATCGTCAGAACGGCAAAGAAAACATAAATCGGGAGAAACATCATCACGCAGAGAAAGCCCTCAAAGAGTAAGAGCGACGTCGACAACATCACGATCAAGGCCGTGCGGGGATGTTTCCATAAATGCACCCAAAACCCGGTGCCGGAGGGTGCGGGCGTGAACAGGTAAATCATCACGCCGACCAGATAGGGAATAAGCACATAAAGTACCGCGCTTTCACGCATCCATTCTGTGCCAAGTGCAAAGCGTGTCATGCCCGATGCCGCCGCGATAAGGAGCAGGTATCGGAGCCAAATCGGTTTTGGCCCGTCTTTTAAAAATCGACGCAATTTGGGCATGAAGGCTCCGTGGGTGATTATCTAAGCCTTACTCAACATCCCGAAACACAACCGCTTGATCGACAAGGCGTCCGAACCACGGGTGGGTGAGGGTGAGAGTAAAGCGAAATTCTGTGTCGCATATGTGCGTGTGCCCGACTTGGATTGCGCCGGGACTGAGAAGTTTGGGGAGCGCGAGGCGGCATCCAAGAAAGGTGAGGACATAGCGCTGACTTTCGAAAAAAAGCGTGTCGCCATCGGCGCGTAAATCGAGCGCCATGCTGAGCCATGGCGTAATCCATTCTTCGCAGCCAGTGGGGCCGCCAAAAGTCTTTGTGCTGGTGATGGTTTGCGGTTTCCGGCCTTTGCCGCGGTTATAGCGACGCGTCCAACGCTGGGCCTGGCCTTTGGGGGTCCCCGTAATGGTGACGGCAGCCTCGTTACATGTTTGGCCTGTGTGCAGCGGCAAAGGCGCGCCAATAGGCCGTAGGCCCTGAGCGAGGACGTGTCCGAGGGGATTAAGGCGAGTATGCTCGATCTGGCCCCGATAATGAACTTCAGTGTTCGGAGTTACCCGCTTACTAAACCGCCTCCGGATTGCAGGCGGGAGTGCGTGCCAAGCGTGCGCCCCTAAAAGATGGGCGAAACGAAGGTCGAGAACAGAAGCGCCGCTCTGTTCAATTGGGCCGACAATCTGTTTCGCCGCTGTGATCATAAAGCTTAGCTCTTGGTGAGGCCTAGTAGCGCGACGATTTTATCACCGAGGCGGACGAGACGGGTCAGCGTGCGGACGGGTAGTGCCTGCATTTGGCTATACCAGCGGTCCATATCGGCGGTGAAGGCATGCATCTCTCGCAAGCGGCGGCGTTGCTCATCCGTGACTTGCAAATCACCCTCTGCGTCGCTCAGGCAATGGGCGAGAGTTTCAAGCGCCGGGTCAATCTCGCGCGCTTTGCGGACAGCCGCGATTCGGCGCGCTAAGTCCCACACATCGGTTTCCGCCGTGAAATGATCGCGCCGCTCACCCGCGACGGGAACGCGGCGGACAATCTTATAGCCCATCAACTCTTTGAGGCTGTTGCTGACGTTACTGCGCGCGATGCCCAGCGCTTCGCTTATGTCTTCGGCGGGAAGCGGACGTTCCGTGATATAAAGCAGCGCATGGATTTGCGCGATAGAGCGGTTAACGCCCCATTGCTGGCCCATATCACCCCAATGAAGGATGAACCGCCGCACTGCCTCGGGCATTACGTCAATTGTTTTTGTAATTTCTGTCATAACAGAAATATATGAAACATTGTGTCAAAGTTCAAGAGGAAATAATCTGTCATGAGCGCAGCGGTTTCACGACTGCCGACAAACCCTTCATCGGTTCGTGTTTAGGGTGACAAGGCAGTCATCACGCGATACAAAAAAATTGAATTTGGTTAGTGTCATGTGGCATTCTAGCTAAGACCGGAGGGGACGTGGCGACTTCAAGTCAAGATGGAATGGATGCGAAACCAGAATCAGCGAAACCCACATCGTCGCCTGTCTTGAAGCCTGATGCTGCTGCCGCGGCCGAAATTGAAGCGGAGCGGAAGCCAGCACCACAAACACTTCCCATAACGAAGCGGGCTGAACCTCAGAGCGAAAAATCGCTATCGGCATCGAGACGTGACGCAATCTGGTTAAAAGCCATTGCGGAAAACCGAGATGCCAAGGCGCTGACGGAACTCTTTGATGTTTATAGCCCGAAGCTGAAAGGCTGGTTGATGGCGCGCGGCGCGGCTGGCGCAACAGCAGAAGATGTGGTGCAAGATGTGCTGCTAAAGGTTTGGACGGGGGCGCATATGTTTGATCCGTCCAAAGCGTCGTTCGCGACGTGGGTCTACCGCATGACGCGGAACCGCTGGATCGATCACCAACGTAAACATGGCCGTATGGATGTTCGGGATCCGGAATTGATGAAAACCATCGCGGATGAGGAAGTGCCGAGCGCCGAGACAGGCTATATGGAGCAGCAAGACAGTCATTGGCTGAATGATGAAATTGCGAAGCTCACGCCGTCACAGCAGGTCGCGATCCGCATGGCCTATATGCAGTTCAAAACGCATAAGGAAATTTCCGAAGAGACAGGCCTGCCGCTCGGAACTGTCAAAACGCGCATTCGCTCGGCCATGCAGGCGTTGAAAGCGAATATGGGTAACCGCGACCCGGGCTAACCGGATCGCGGTCAATAAGTGAGCTTTCAGCTTACTCGCTAGCCTCGATCTTTGCCGGATCATATTTCGCAAACCAACCCATGATGTTATCGGTTTTCGCGATAAGGCGGCTGGGGCGGCTGGCGATATAATGCGGTGAATCTGGCACGCGGATCAACGCCGTATCGACACCGTTCATTTTCAGACCCGTGTAAAACTGCTCTGCTTCCCAAGTCGGCGTTCGGAAATCCTGTTCCCCGACCATCATCAGAGTCGGCGTCGTGACATCATCGACCATCATGATCGGTGAGAAGTCGAGATAGGCCGCTGGGTCCTCCCACGGATCGGCGCGGATCCAGTGACGCCGCACATATTGTCCGATGTCGGCGGCGAGTGCCATTGTCATCCAATTGATGACGGGTTTGATAGAGGCAGCCGCTGCGAACCGGTCGGTCTTGCCCACTGTCCAAGCGGTGAGGATACCGCCGCCTGATCCGCCTGTGACGAATAAGCGTTCTGAATCCGCATAGGAGCGCGCGACGAGGCTATCGACCACGTCCATTAAATCCTGATAATCATCGCCCGGATAGGCCAAATCGATGAGCTGAGCGAAGTCTTGACCATAACCTGTCGATCCGCGCGGGTTGACGTAAACGGTGACATAGCCTTCCGCGGCGTAGCGCTGAATTTCGCTAGCGAAAAACGGACCATACATGGTGTTCGGGCCGCCATGAATTTCAAGGATCAGCGGGAAGCTGCCATCGGCTGTAAAGTCTGCGGGCAGCGCGACCCACGCTTCGATTTCGATACCATCGACGGACGAGGCGACCTTGATCTCCTCCACACTGGCCATGTCGAGGAAAGGCAACAGGTCGGCATTCAGATCGGTTAAAGTGCGTGCAGCCCGTCCGGGCGTCTGCACCGCGATGTCTGCGGGCTTGTCGGTTGATCCGATTGTAAAGGCGACCGTCGGCGTATCCGTTTGCGAGATGCTAAAGCTACCGCTTGCATAGGGGCGTCCGATGGACGTGCCGCCAATATTCGTCGCGACAGTCCTTGCGCGGCCGTTGCCTGTGCCAACAGCAAGAACGTCGATTACGCCTTTGTTTTCGACTTGGGCGTAAATCGTGCGGTTGTCACTCGCCCATGAAAGCCCGCCAAAGGATGAGTCGATTTCTGCGGCGAGTTGGCGTTTGCCCGACCCGTCGGCGTTCATGACGTAAAGGCGCGTGTCCTGATAGGCTTTGAGCATATCATCATAGCCGACATAGGCGATGCGGGACCCATCAGGGGACACAGAGGCATTGCCGTCAGGACCGTCACGGCTGGTCAGGGGTGACATGGATAAGTCGCTTAGATTGACCGCGTAAATTTCGCTTTCAATCGGGTCCATATCGCGGTCGTCGGCCATATTACCTTGTACGAGTAATGTGCCGCCGCTGAGCCATTGCGGGTTGCTGAAATCAACGTCGCCGGACGTGATTTGGCGAACCGAGCCGCCATCCGCGGACAGGGTGAATACATGTGTCGCGCCTTCGCGAAGATAACCCGCACCGTCGAACCGGAACGTCATATCGTCAAACACGCGAACAGGGGCATTCCACTCGGCCCCCTTGGGGGCCGCGATGGGCGTTGCGAACGCGGGTGTCTTAGCGCCGACAAATTGCGTGAAGGCAATGGTTTTGCCGTCTGGAGACCATACGGCGCTTCCCGGGCCCTCCGAGAATTGCGCCAGCGAGACAGTGTCGCGGCTGTCCATATAGAAAATTCGCAAGTCAGGACGGCCATCTGTCGCTGTGGAATATAGCAGGCGCGTGCCATCGGGGGACCAACGCGGGCTGCCTTTGGATGATCCGCCGACGATCAATGGACGGTGCGCGCCTGTTGCGACGTTTAAAGTCCAAATGTCGCCGCGGTCTGTGTCGGTTTGGCGGTCCATAGATCGGCGGACATAAGCGATTGTTTTGCCGTCCGGCGAAATCTGGGGGTCGCTGGCATATTCAATGTCAAACACATGTTCAGCGGTGAAGCGTTTGAGCGGCGCATTTGCATCCGCCGCGAGCGGCACGCTGAGTAAGCTAAGCGCAAGGAGGCTCGCGCCAACTTTAGCCGGAAGGGTGGAGATACGTGACATAAGGGGCCCCTGTCTGTTTCAAGATTAGGTCCTTGCTAGCATGAAGTGAGCGGACGGACAGAAAAAACAAGGGCTATGAATTAATGTTTCCGCGTCCGGTCAACGCTCTGTATTGCCCCTCGACCGCTGTTGCACCATTTCTTCTTGCAATGTTTTTTTCAGAAGTTCGCGCGATTGATCGGCGCGTTCTGCAAGAGCGCTGATGTCGTCGCGCAGGTGGAAGGTCTCTTGGATGTTCTGATAGTCGAGATCGAGGAAACGATCTGAGATCATCTGCGCCTCGTCTTCTGCCAAGCCCATTGTGGTGAGTACACTGCGTCCGAGTGCGAGAGCACCGCGCACGGTTTCCCGTTCTGCGAAATGAACCTCTTCGGCCAGCAAATCGAACAGATGTGGTCTTCCGCGCGCTCGAACGATGAGTTTCGCGTCCGGGAATGTGTGTTTGATTTCACGAACAGCGCGTGTGTTTGCATCGCGGTCATCAATCGCCACAACAATAATGCGCGCATCCTCCGCCCCTGCGAGGCGCAGCAATTCCATATCTGTCCCGTCGCCGTAAAAAACGCGGTGTCTGAATTGTTTGACGAATTCGATATGATCGCCGTCATTATCAATAACGGTTGTTGGAATACCCTGTGTTTCTAGCAACCGTCCGATAATCTGTCCAATCCGTCCAAAGCCAAGAATGATCACAGGGTGTTGCTGGTTGATCGGAGCGTCGCCCGTTTTCAAAGCGTCTTGGCCAATGTTTGGTAAAATCAGGCGATCAAATAAGAGGAGTAAGATCGGCGTGAGCGCCATAGACAGGGCGACAACTGTTGTCAGGATACTCGCAACTTCCGGGCTGATCGCCCCTTCTGTCAGCGCGAAGGTGAAGATCACAAAGCCAAATTCTCCCGCTTGCGCGAGTAAAGCCGAGAAGAACAGGCGAGAGCGGATAGGCACCCTAAAGATCGTCCCGACGGCAAATAGGACCGCAAACTTTACAACCATCAGTCCAACGACAAGCCCAACGACAAGAGCGGGGTTCGCGGCAATGAAGCCGAGATCAAGGCTCATCCCGACCGAGATAAAGAACAGGCCGAGAAGTAGCGCTTTAAACGGTTCGACATCCCGTTCCAGCTGGTGGCGATAGTCGCTATCGGCTAGGACGACGCCCGCGATGAAAGCGCCGAGGGCTGCGGATAATCCGAGCCAGTTCATCAATAAGGCTGATCCAACGACGAGCAGTAACGCGACCGCTGTGAAAGTTTCGCGTACTTTGGAGCGCGCAATAATGCGGAAGGCGGGAGCCAGCAGGAACCGTCCGCCCAAGATCATGCCGCCAAACACGCCAACGATACAGATCGCGAGCCAAATACCTTCCGGTCCGTGGCTTTCGCCTGCATGGCTATCATAGGCGGACGCTGCACCCTCGAAGGGCGTGAGCCCCGCGAGAAGAGGAAGGGCGGCGATCATGGCGATGACGATCACATCTTGGAATAGGAGGACAGAGAAACCGCTTTCGCCTTCCGGTTCAACCATAAGCTCACGGTCTTGCAGGATTTGCAGCGCGATGGCGGTGGAAGAGAGCGATAGCGCCATGCCGACCGCAATGGCCTCGCCCGTGCTTAGTCCAAATGCCATGGCTGCACCGCTTAATAGCGCAGTCGTAAGCCCGACTTGTAAGCCGCCGAGGCCGAGGAGTTTCCCGCGCATCGCCCATAGCTTTCGGGGCTGCAATTCCAAGCCGATCAGGAACAGCATCATGACCACGCCAAATTCCGAGAAATGTAGAATGGTCGTTGGGTTGGAAATTAGCTCTAATGCACTTGGCCCGATCAAAACGCCGGCAATCAGATAGCCAATAACGGACCCAAGTCCGGACAGTTTACTGATCGGGACTAAGACGCAGGCCGCGCAGAGAAATACGAAAACAGAGAATAAAAGATTGCCGTCCATAGTCTCCGCCTAAGACGAAGACCGAGAATTGGCTAGTAGAGTTTAACCCAGCACTCTGGCTAGATTGCCTAGCGTCACGGTTTCTGCGCGCAGTCCGATGCGCACGGCTTCGTCATCTTCGTCCACGCCCCACACCTCGGCGCGGTATAGCTCGTCAATGCGGGACAGATCGAACGCTTCGCCGGGATCAATCGCACCCTCCATCACAGCCATTGCTAGGACGGCTGAGCCATAGACTGCGACGAGGTGAACGAATAGCGTCAGAGCGAAATCGGGCAGGGACCGTGCGTAATTGGCGACAGTGTCGAGGCTGCTTTCGTCTTGGTCAATCGCACGGATAGCGTCCGTTGTTTGCAAGGTCACGCCGCGCGATGCCGCCCAGTCCAACCAAGGATTCCACGCCGCTGTTTGCCGTTTGGCATACCCGGCTGGTTCTGGCGCGCGGTAACAGAGCAAGTCCGTCCCGGCATAGGTGCGGGCTTCGGCGATAAGGTCATCGCGCCGGTCTGCAACATTCTCGCTGGCGACATTCGCCAGCCGCGTGACGGGCATGACGGTGGGATCAATATCGCCGTCAGTCGCTGCGGGTACAGCGTCCCATTCGGTTTTAAGGAGGCTCGCAATCGCCGCGCTCGGCACGCGTAAGGCGCGCTTACCCGGTGTCTTTAGGCCGCGTCCATCCAACCGAATGAAATGACCATCCGCGTCAGAATCCAGCGTGACGTCCGTATAAAACCGTTTCGCCATTATTTGAGTTCATCCCAATCGACCTGCTCTTCGCTTTCCGAGAAGCCGAATAAATTAAACGCGCTTTTCATATGTTGCGGCAAAGGCGCCGTGATCGAAAGGTCGTCTTGGCCGTCGCGCGGAATCGTGAGTGAGCGCGCATGCAGATGAAGGCGTTTATCCAGCCCGCCGGGTAATTGTCGGTCCGTCATATATTTCGGATCCCCCGCCAGCGGCGCACCGAGAATTTGCATATGCAGGCGAAGCTGATGGGTGCGTCCCGTCAGCGGCATCATAGCGACGAAGGCGGATTTTGATCCGGCCGTTGCAACAACCTCGTAAAGCGTGCGCGCGTGTTTCGCTTTGGGCGTCCCGTGGCGGACAGCCATCATGACCTCTTTGCCTTCATGGATATTTCCGAAGCGATTATCGAGTTCACCCTTGGCCATATAGCCCGCGATTTCACCGGACAGCGGACGCGGCACGCCGTTCGTGACGCCCCAATAGATTTTCTCGGCCATACGGCTTTGAAACGCGCGGCCAGCCCATTTGGCGGCGGCGGCTGATTTCGCGATCAGCAAGACGCCGGATGTGTCGCGGTCCAAACGGTGTACGAGGCGAAAGCCGTCGGGCAACATGCCGTCAATATGCTCATAGGTGTTCGTCCCGCCTTGCACGGCAAGACCCGCAGGCTTGTCGATGGCGATGAGGTCGCGATCCTCGTAGATGACCATCTCAAAAAGGCGGCTATGGTCGCGTTTTGATGTTTCGCGTTTCACTTCGGCAGGATCGGGCAGGGGAGGAATACGTACGATCTGTCCGGCTTCTAGCCGAACATTGCCTTTGGCGCGTTTGCCATCAACGCGAATTTGTCCTGTGCGCAGAAGTTTTTCGACTTTGCCGTGTGCGATATGCGGGAACAGCCGTTTGAACCAGCGGTCGAGCCTTTGTCCGGCGTCGTGCTCCGGCACGTCCAATTGTTGAACACCACTCATGTAAATGCCTTTCGGGCCATGAAGAGACCAACCGCAATTGCGGCAATCGCCAGTATAACAGAGCCGCCAACATAGGCCGCGAGCGCGCCATAGCGGCCCTTTTCAAACATTAAAAACGCATCCAGCGAAAAGGCGGAAAATGTCGTAAAACCACCCAATAGTCCGACACCGAGAAAAAGCCGCAGATTATTCCCGCCATCTTTTGTCGATAGCCATCCGGCGAGCAGTCCCATCAATAATCCGCCCAGCACATTGGCCGCCATCGTCCCGACTGGAAACCCAGGGCCGAAGAGGCGAAAGGCGAGTTGGCCAAGACCGTGCCGTCCCACGGCGCCGATCCCGCCGCCCAAGGCAACGAGGAGATAAGCTTGCATGGGCGCGGCTATACGCGTCCCAGTGCGGGTTTCAAGCGTAGGGCGCGTTGAAGCGCGGTTGGGCGGCGTCTAGGTCGGGTTAGGAATAGCCCGAATAGGGAGAAGCCCAATCCGGCCCTGACGCTCGACTTCGACTTCCCAGATATCGCTGCCTTCTTCTGTATCAAGGGTTCGCTCCAATCCTCGCGTCGTGTCGATCATGCGATCATTGACGGATAAGATAAAATCACCTGGGCGCAGCCGATTATAATTCGCGGCGGACCGGCGCTGGACTTTCAACACCATGACGCCGTTCAGGTAAGGGTCAAACCCTAGCTCTTCTCCTAGCGCTGGGCTCATATTCACGACGGTTGCGCCGTCTAGCGGGTGAACGCCGAGAAGTTCACGTTCATCGCGCGCTGGGCTTTCTTGTGGAATATCGATTTTGACGGTCGCTGTGCGTTCGCGGCCATCCCTTACATAGGCGACAGGCGTGCGTTCACCGGTTCGCATTGTGGCGAGGGTAAAGCGCAGGCCGCTATTATCGTTCACCTCTGTCCCGCCGACCGACAGGATCACGTCGCCCTTGCGAAGTCCGGCATTATCCGCAGGCCCACCATCAAGCAGCTCATTGATGACCGCGCCGCGGGCTCTATCAAGGCCAAGCGCGGCGGCCATGGTTGCATCGACGGCATCTGTGCGCGCGCCAATCCAAGGGCGGACGATTTCGCCCGTCGATAATGCGCTATCGACAGCCCGCCCAACCAGCTCGGCCGGAATGGCGAAGCCAATCCCGTTCGAGCCTCCAGAGCGAGAGAAGATTGCCGTGTTTACGCCGATCAATTCGCCTGACAAATTTACAAGCGCCCCGCCGGAGTTGCCTGGGTTCACGGCAGCGTCCGTTTGAATGAAGGAACTGGAATTGGAGACATTTGTGCGTCCCAATGCGGAAATGATTCCGCTGGTGACAGTCTGGCCGACGCCGAATGGATTGCCGATTGCGAGCACAATATCGCCGATTTCGCGATCGCCATCTTGTTGCAGACGCAAGGTCGGGAGTTGTTCGCCCATCGTATCGAATTGTAAAACGGCGATGTCGAGATCTTCGTCCTGCGCGATAACGGTAGCATCAAATTCGCGCCGATCATTCAGAACAACGCGAAGCTCATCTGCGCCGCGAATAACATGGGCGTTAGTTACGACTGTGCCATTAGACCGCACGATAACGCCGGAGCCGAGTGAGTTTTCGACGCGTTCTTGTGGGGCGCGGCCCATGCCGAACATGCGGTCGAAGAAATCATTGCCTGTGCTTTGGCGTCTTTGCACCGTGCGCGATGTGAAGATGTTGACGACGGCAGGGGCGGTTTCGGCCACAACGGGCGCGTAGGACAGTTGGACTTCCATCTGCGACGTCGGGATCTGCCGGAGTTGTGGCTGCATCGCCGGGTCGAGCGGAATTTGTGCTTGAGCCGGCGCGTTCAAGGTCGCCAGCGTCATAAGGCTGATAATTATCGGTGTGAGGGCAGTTTTCATAACGCCCTTATAGGCGACGCCGCGCAAGGGTAAAAGCGAGACGTCATAGAGTGACCAAGGTTTAAGAGTGGCCAATTTTACGGAGCGAAAACCCTAACGGTCGCTGCTTCTCTCGACAGCTGTTTGGGCGCGTTCTAAAGCTTTACGCGCTTTTTCGAGCTGACGCTCCGCGTCGCGAAGATCTCTCTGCGCAGCACCGTCTGCGGTTTCGCGCATATCGGCTAGCATCCGATCTGTTGATGCGAGCATGGATTGCGCGGCTTGAAGGCGGGCTTGCGCGACCGCCGGATTGCTTTCAGTGCTCAAATTGAATCTGATCTTTGGACCTTCGCCATCATCGCTAATCCATTCCGACGTCTCATTACTTGTCGTGAAAATGCGGATCTCCCGTTCACCGTCTGCCATGGGGAACCGATCCTTTCCATTGATGATCATTGTTTCAATGTCGACCACGTCGCCCATTTCATCTTCGCTGATTTCTGTGCGAGTCCCATCATCGTCAATGCGAAAGACGCGCTTCACGCCGTCTTCAACTTTGATTTCGAATGAGCCGCCCGAATGGTCATTTGTATTTGACATAATCATGGTGCGCAGACGTTGACCCGACTCAGTGCCGGAGAGGGCGGCAAGGCCTGGTTCACCGTCTAGTCGAGCGATATATCGTCCGCCGGGTCCTGCGGGTTGATTGGCGAGGAGCGCATCAACGTCGATGTCATATTCGGCTTCCAGCTCTTCACGCGTCAGGTTTTCTGTCGTGCCGTCGCGGCTCACGCGAATATAGGTTTTGACGCCGTCTTCATCACGAATTTCATAACCCGCTTTGTCGCCTTCGGAAAATTCTGCCCGAACGACATGGACGGACCGTTGTGAGGTCGTGCTCGTTGTTGTGGTGTCAGGGGCGGGCGGCGGTGGCGGCGGTGTGGGATCATCCGCGAAAGATAGCGGCGCTGTGAAAGCAGCCCCTGTTAAGAGGACTGCGGCGAGGCCCCAGCGGCTCGCGCCGCGGCGTGAATTGATTGAAGTTCCCAGAGTCATAAGTCTCTCCTTTACGGGGTGGTGAAGGGACAGGGTCAATCCTGTCCCAGGCGCTGGGTTGGCACGCCCAGCTGTTCTGGCTGCGGTAAGCAGCGTTTCGGCATAGTCTGCGCGCGCGTTTTCACCCGTAAGGCGCAACACCGTGGCGTCACAGGCGGCTTCTTGGTCGGCGCGAAAGCGGGGCCACGCGAGGTGCACGAGCGGGTTCGGCCAGTTAATCAAGCGGAAAACCATCATTACGCTCGCGCTCCACAGGTCTCCACGCCGGATATGGGCGAGTTCGTGCAGAAGGGCGAGATTGCGCTGTGCGGGTGAAAATTGTGTGCTGAAAGCCGCCGGAAGAATGATGATGGGGCGGAATAGGCCGCAGACCATCGGTCCATCATTGCTCACACTGACACGGATTTCAGGGGCTTTCGTCAAACCGGATAATTTTAAGGCGCGAGCGATTTCGGCGTTGAGAGCCGTGTCAGGCGTTAGGCTCATGCGCCGTAAGCGCCGGGCATAAAGGCATTGACGCGCGATAATCCAAAGGGAGCCAATAGTAATGCCAAAGGCCCAAATGACGATTAGCGCTGTCGGCCAAATGTCGGCGAAAGCAAGGCCAGTCGGTTCAGCCTGAAAAGGGATCACGCCGTCATAATACCCGACATAAATCGGCGCGGGTTCGGCCGTTTGGCCTGACAATGATTTGAACCACCGAACGAGGGGCCAATTGGGTGGGAGACTGATTTGCGGTGTGAATAAGCGAATAATGGGCAACAGCCAGAGCGCGTAAGCGACACGCACGCCAAAACGGCGGGTCACGGCGCGGCGGGTCAGTAAGACGAGAGCGAGAAGCGCCGTCACGGCGAGGCCGGTCGAAAGCGCATTTGATATGATACTATCAGTCACGGCGCTTCAGCTCCCGAATAATGGCTTCCAACTCGGCAATATCTGAGTCCGAAAGCCCGTCTCCTTCCGCAAGATGCGCCACAATGGGCGCAGCCCGGCCGCCAAACAGTCGCTCGGAAAAGCGGCGTGTGGCACTGGCGGCATAGTCGTCGCGTGTCAGGGTCGGGTGATAGAGAAAACGGCGACCATCGCGTTCCGCTCGCAGTGCGCCTTTTTCGACCAAACGCGACAATAATGTTTTGATGGTCTGCAAAGAGCGGTCATCCCCAGCAGGGAGTTTCGCATGAACGGCGCTCGCGGCCAGCCCGGATTGGTCCCAAAGCACGCTCATCAGATCAAGTTCAGATCGGGCTATGGCACGTTTTATCAAACGACTATCCTTCATCGTAACGACTACAGTTGTAGCTGTTAGAATCGATTACAAATGTAGTCAATAAGAATTCGCGCACCCGATTATTGAAATTTGGACAGGTGCAGAGTGGGCGGGTTTTAGCCTGTTTGATTGTTGAGGGTTGCCGCGTGAGGCATGCCGTCGAAAATGGGATCCAAGTATACGGCGCGGTTGACTGTTTCCCAATTTGGGACGCCTTTAATACAGAAGTGCATAATCGCGGGCGCGGCATTGGCGGCGCGGGCTTGGGCTTCGACACGGTTGAACGCGCGAATATCGTTCAAAGTTGTTGCTTTGCCGTTGAGGCATGACGCGACAAGAGAGGCGGGCGTATTGTCTTCGATTTGGATGAATTCCGAGCGGTTGTAAGCTTTGTAATTCACGGTCACGCCATTGCGGGAGAGGTATTTCACAAAAATCATTCGGCGGTAATCCGGATTGTCGCTCGGACCCGTCTCAATCAATAGGGTCGGTGACATATCGATGGACTGTGCCGCCGCTATCGATGGCAACGCAAACGTGGCAGCCAAAGCCGCCCCAATCCATCCTGCCGTTTTGCTCAATCCCATAATGGGTCTCCACACATGCCCCGGCATCTGTTTCATATCATGGATGAACGTAGGATGTCAGCCCGTAAGGCTGCGACACAATTCGCGTCAAAGGCGAACGAAAATTGATCGGGCGTGAAAGATGGATTTTGGAATCGCTTATGGATTCGCCGCCTATTCGATTTCAGCGACAATGGTCTGAGCCAATCGAAATAGCGTGTTCCAACTTTGCCGACTGTCTTTCATCAACCCGACACGCACGATGACCAGATCACCCGACGGTACGATCCAGACCAGCTGCCCTTCGCGTCCGCTGGCTTGAAATGCATCATAGGGCGGCAGATGAGACATCTCCGGATCATCAGATTGCTCAGGCGTCGGCCAGAACCCGGCGCCATAGACATTCGTGTCACTATTCTCCGGATTGGTTCGGTTGAAATCAACCCAGCCTTCGGGAAGAAGACGCTGCCCATCCCACATGCCGTCGCGCAGAATTAATAGTCCGAACCGGGCATAGTCGCGTGCGCTCATATAGGCGTTGGAGCCGCCTAGCATTGTGCCCGCGGCGTCATATTCAACAACGCCATCAATGCCGAGCGGATCAAATAGAACCTCATTGACCCAATCGCTCATGATGGTTGGATTGGCTTTGCAAAGTCTCGAGTTATCATCAGGATCAACGCAAGTCCCGGGGAGTAGTGATTGGACGGCTCTGGCAACGAGGTGGAACGTTGCGGTCGAATAATTCCAATGGGTTCCGGGCGTGTGGGCCGGAAGAAAATTGTCGCGCGCGTACGCCAGTTGATCAAATTTTCCCTCGCCATACATCATCTGCACAGCGTCCATTGATGTCAGCTCGCCCGTCCCGTTTTCAGAATAATCAAGCCCGTCCAATAATTGCAGCCAATGCCGCCAGCTAATCTCTCCCCGTGGATCGCCGTCGTTGAAGGCGGCAGGCATGGGATCGTCAATCGACGCGATGAGTCCAGTTTGAACGGCCCGTCCCACAAGCGTCGTCGTGATAGACTTTGCGGCAGACCAACTGACGTGGCGTGTCTGTTGCGTGAAGCCTTCGCGATAGCGCTCATAGATGATTTCGCCGCTTTTGACGATAATAATGGCGCGGGTTTCGCCCAACTCAGTGTCAATCTTGGATGCGAAAACGGGATCCAACAGGGTGCTGAGATCAACGCTTTCACCCATCGGCCAATTCTGCGTTGGCCACGGCGTGTCGGGAGACTGCGCGGGCAGGGGCACAAGCAGGTCATTTCCGAGCGCAGGGCTCACGCCCAATACCGATATTGAAAGACAAAGAGAGATAAGACTAGACCAGCGCATGACCCTATCCTTAGAGAGAGTGCATGAGCGTCGTCAAAGTGATAATCGGTTTAGGAGTCGTGTTGATCGCAATCGCGGCAGCGGCCTATACATTCTGGCTCAAGCCTCAGATCGAATTTGCAGAAATTGCGACGGCTTTCGGCGCGAAAAAGTTTTGCTCCTGCCTCTATGTGGCGGAACTCACCGTTGATCAGTGCCAAATCGATTTCACAGATGACGTATCAATGGCGACATTTGTTCCGGAAGACAGGGCCGTGACAGTTGAGGTTCTGGGTGGCCGCATATCCAGCCGCGCCGTTTTTGAAGGTGATATAGGTTGCGTGCTGAGACCTGAAAGCTAGGTTAGCGCTAGGATTGCCGTCACAACGCCAATGATGGCGAGGATAATAATGGCTGTCGTTGGGCTAAAACGCGACTTTCGCGCTTTTCCTTCATGCATGTCATCGCTTCGGCTTTGTAGATGGTTTGGCATAATAGTCCTCTCGTCATTGGAACGTTTCTAGCGCGAAGCAGTTCCGATCATGATGATCAATTTTTAAGGCCAATGATTCCGAAAGTTCGAAATTGATCAATACTCTACTCTCAAACCCTGTCGCTTGCGTTTATGCCTTGATCGGCTTTGCTTTGTTCGGATTAACTTTGCAGCCCGCATTGGCCCGCCGTTACCATATTAATCTGCCAGCGATTTATATTGCGTTGGGCGTGATTGCGACATTGCTGGGCTTTCCGCACATCTCGCCGCTTGGCTCAGAATTGCAAGCCAAGATCATCACTCACGCATCGGAATTAATCGTCATCGTGTCGTTGACAGCCGCGGGGCTAGCGATTGATTTGAAAGCGAGTTGGAGGCGGTGGAACGCGACGTGGCGGCTCTTGGGGATTGCCATGCCGCTCACAATCATTGCATTGGTTTTCTTGGGGCAATGGGCGGGATTGGGTTTGGCTGGCGCTATCCTTCTAGGCGCGTCGCTCGCACCGACAGATCCGGTTTTGGCGCGATCTGTTCAGGTTGGCGGCCCCGGAGGCGACGAAGATCCAACGCGGATCGCTTTGACGTCTGAAGCCGGTTTGAACGATGGCCTCGCCTTTCCATTTGTCTGGGCCGCAATTGCGCTGGCGGCAGGCACATTTAATTGGACTGAATTTCTGGCTTATGATGCAGTCTACCGCGTTGCGGCCGGGATTATGATTGGTTGGGGCGTCGGGTGGGTTGTGAGCCGTCTCGTTTTTTCAAAATTCGGCGACGCCGCGAATGATCGCAGCAGCCCTCTCATCGTGATGCTGGCGGCGACGTTTATTGCCTATGGGTTGGCAGAGTTCATTCACGCCTATGGTTTTCTCTCTGTATTCATCGCGGCTCGGTCTGGACGGAAACATGACCGCGACTCTCAGGTGCGGCAATCCGATGACAGTGCTTACGCCGCCGAAGCACACGAATCCGCAGATCAATTTGAGGGCATCCTGATGGTGATACTGCTCCTTTGGTTCGGCACATTTGTTGCGGCTGAGTTGTGGGATCAATGGCAGTGGTCCGATCTCGTCATTGCGCTTGCACTTTTATTAGTGGTCCGTCCCGTGGCCGGGTGGATCGCCATGATCGGATTTGATGGGCCTAGAACGGAAAAATTCAAAATGGCATTCTTTGGTATTCGCGGAATGGGGACGATTTTCTATATCGCCTATGCGCAGACCCACGCCCAATTTGATGATATTGACGCGGTCTGGCGAATTGCCGGACTTTGCATTCTAATATCGGTCCTGATGCATGAAAGTCTGGCGGGATGGTTGTTTAACCGTTCCCGTGTTGCCATTCCGGCAGGGCGATCCGATGCCAAAGACAATCACCCTGTTTAGCGGCGTCCACCCGTCTCGAACCCGAATAAATTGACCAAATGTACAGTCAACATAAAGCCGAGGGCGATCGCAACTAATGCGATGATCATCCACGGCATACGGTAGGGGCGGATGTCGGTCGTTTCGCGAAACCGCAAACGTATGCCCACGGCGGCTAGGACCGCGCTAATTGCGATCCCGGACAGGGTCAAAATCAGATCGAGGTTGGCATCCATTTTACGCGCATCACTTAACCGCCCGCTATTTCAGGCGGCGCGCCCGTAACACCATGTTCGGTTTTGTGCCAGTGAAAGGGTCGGGTTTGTAGCTCGATGATCGCCTGTAAAAGCGGTGGGAACAGCAAAAGCCAATAAAACGGCATCATCGGCACGTGTTTCAGAAGGTGCGGCTGCCCCGCTCGGACAGCCCCAAGAGCGCCAACGGCCATACCGCAGAGCAAGCTAAAACCGAGTGTCAGGATATAGATGGACGGAATTGCGACGTCTGTAATTCCAACCAATCGGGCAATCGTGAACAGGATTAATCCAAAAATGACAGGAGCAAAAAATAGGACGGATAGAAGTGATAGTCCCAAGGTGATTTGCAACATCACCGCCCGCCGCCATCCACCGGACAAAGGTGCGTTCATGTGCACGAGCCAGGTCTGTAAATACCCTTTCAACCAGCGCGACCGTTGCTTGAACCACGGACGAAATTTGGAAACCGCTTCTTCTTGTGTCGGCGGTGCGATCCACCCAATGCCGCCGCCGTCTGCCGCAAGCCTGAAGGCTAAGTCGGCATCTTCCGTGACGTTAAATGGATCCCAACCATCAACGGCAAGCAGCGCATCGCGGCGCATATGATTAGACGTTCCGCCGAGCGGGAAGGGAAGCTCGAGCGCATCGTAAAAGGGCAGCAAGACTTGAAAGAGCCCCGCATATTCTAGGCCGAACTGAGCCGCGAGCCAGCTATCCCGCGTATTGAAATAATTCAGCGGCGCTTGCAGAGCGGACCATTCGGAATGCGCAGCAAAGGCGCTGGCGGCCTGGCGTAGCTGTTGCGGGTGAGGCCTGTCTTCGGCGTCGAAAATTGTCACCAACTCACCGCCTGACCGTTCCAGCGCATAGTTGAGCGCGCGCGGTTTGGTTTGCGGGGGGCCGCCGTCAACTGTGGGCGGCACAACCAGAACCCGAAAGGGCGCGCGGGCGAGTGCTTGCGCCGCTTTGACAGTGTCAGGATCATTGGCTTCGCATGCGAAGATAATATCAAGGCGGTCGGTTGGGTAATCCAGCCGCGACAGGGATTGGATCAGGCCTGGGACCATGTGCGCTTCGCGAAACAGCGGCAAAATGACGGTGTAGCTGGGCAGGGCCTCATGAGGTAGCAGCGGCGCCGCTTCGCGCCGAGTTGTCCCGCAGGCGAGAAGCCTGAGCACGCCCAATGCGACGCTGACCCACGCGACAATGACAGTCAGGTCTCGCAGCCCGTCTTTAAGGTCGAACCCGGTGGTCAATCCCGCGCCTAGGATTGTCGCAAAAATGAGGGCGACACCGCTGCTCATGAGAGTCGATGCAGGCCGCAGTCGATCTGCGCGGCCCACGAGTCCCAACGGTCGTTTGCGTGATGTGTGCGGTTGCCCCATACCGTTCTCCTACGGAGAACGAATAGATTTCATTTCGGTTGCGCAACGTTAGTTGGTATTTTCCAAACGTAAACACGCCCATTGCGCCGCATCACGCACCATTGGGACCCCGCTCTGCGTGTGTTCTTTAGCGATTGCTATCAGAGCGGGCAAATTTGAATTGCCGATGGCATAAAGAATATTACGTAGAAATCTGTTCCACCCAATGCGTTTAATCGGTGATCCAGAGAAGTGCTTCCGAAAGCCGGCCTCACCGAGTTGGGCTAGTTCGGCGAGCGCGGGCGCGTTCAAATCATCGCGCGCCGCGAGTTTGGTTTCGCGGCCGACTTGCGCGAATTTATTCCACGGACAGACAGCGAGGCAATCATCGCAACCGTAAATCCGGTTGCCCATCTTTTCCCGCAGCTCAATATCGACGGGCCCGTCATGTTCAATTGTGAGGTAGGATATGCAGCGCCGCGCATCGAGTTGATAGGGCGCGGGAAACGCATCCGTGGGACAGGCATCCAAACAGGCGCGGCAAGATCCGCAATGATCGATCTCAGGTGGAGTGGGTTCAAGCTCTGCTGCGCTCAGGATCGTGCCAAGGAATAACCAGTTTCCCCATTCGCGTGACAATAAATTTGTATGTTTGCCTTGCCACCCCAAACCCGCCGCGGCGGCGAGTGGCTTTTCCATCAACGGCGCAGTGTCGACGAAGACTTTGACATCCTCGCCTGTGTCGCGCGCGAGCAATCCTGCAAGCTCCTTCAACCGCCCCTTCATTACATCGTGATAATCACGTCCGCGTGCATATACCGAGATTGTGGCCCGGTCTGGCTGTTCCAAGGTTACAAGCGGATCCGTCTCCGGTCCGTAATTGAGCCCTAATATGATGGCGGACTTTGCATCCGGCCACAGCGATTGCGGATGCGCGCGCCGATCCAAAGTCTCCTTCATCCACTCCATTGAGGCGTGACGGTCTTGGGCGACGAAAGTGCGTAAATGGTCGCCCGCATCCGTGCCAAACGTCGATAAATCTGCGACATGTGGCGGGGTGAAACCCAGCGATTTTGCGCGAACGGCAAGATTTTTAAACGCTTTAGATTGAGGCGAAGTCACGCGGCGTTATTATTGCTGTAGCATCGACATGCGGGCCAGAACCTGAGTCTGACGCTCATTGATCAACATGAGGAACTCGGCGTCATTATCCACAATAGTCGGGTCAATGTCTTCGTCAGACTGGTCAGATTTATAGAGTTCACTATTCGACATTTGCAGTTCATAAATTCTCTGCTCAACATCGAATGCGTCTGCAAACGTTGTCGTTGCATCTCTCGCGGCCTCTAAAAGCGTCCGTTCTTGAGGTGAGAGACTCCCTGTTAGATATCCGTCTATTTCGTTTTCGAAAGTGCGAATGCTCGAGCGCCCACGGGTGAGCAAATTAGGCATATCTTTGAGCGCTTTTTTCATGTCCCGCCCCGCTTTCTGGCGCATCGCCATCATGCGGTCGGGATCACTTTCGGCCGACGCGACCAGGACTTGCGTTTCTGCGGCCATAGAATTGTTCACGACGATCATGATTTTGTGGAACCAGTGATTAGGGGACGATCTTGGAAGTGCATTGACCATGCCGCGGAGGAGGCGGTTTTCGTTATTGACGATTTCAACGGTGACAGTCGCTGTCTCCGCCGTGAACTTATCAACGTCAAATTCGCCTTGGCCGTCGATGACAAATTCAATCAGCCTTATCAATTCGTTAGAAACGCCTTCAAGCGCGTTCATACTGACGGGCAGTCCCTCATAATGCTCGACGGCGACCGCATAAATTTTCCGCTCGAGGCTGTTGGCGGACCACCCACCGACATCCCACCGTTCTGGTTTTGGCAAATCGCTATAGCGTTGCTGGGCTCCTTCGATTGAGGCGTCGTTCAATCGTTTAAAGTCTTCGAGTTTGTCTTCGAGCGCATTTATGTCGAGCGTGTCTGCCGACAAAATATACATGAGGTCGACCATTGTGTTGGACTGGAAAACCTCACTCATGGAGACGGTGACTTCTGCTGCGCCCTTCATCCAACTGATCATATCTTGCGCTTCGACCATATAGGTGTCGCTGCTGGATTGCGCGGCTGCATCCATGGGGGCGAGTTTACCCGATGGCAATCCTGACAACGCCAGAACTGACGCAGAGAGTAAGCTGATAAATAATTTAGACATTATAAGGATCCTTTGGACCCTGAATGCAGAGGCGCGTCTTAAAAGTCCAGATCGCTATAATGGCGCGGCGGCCGAATTCCCGGAATCCGGTCTTGGAGGAACGGACGGAATGAGGGGCGGGATTTAATGGTCTGATACCATTCCTTGACCACAGGCACGTCGCGCCACGGCATTTCGTCCAAATAATCGAGACAAGAAATATGCGCGGCGGCCATGATATCGGCGAGCGTATAAGCCGGTCCGGCCAATCCATCGCGCAACCCCAAAAGCCAGCTCATATAATCCAAATGATCACGCAGCGCCGCGCGGCCTTCGCTTAAGGCTTCTGGATCAGGCGTTCCGCCTAAAATGACAGTTTCCAGCTTTTCAGGGAAAATCAGGGCATTCACCTCGTGATCAAACCTCTGGCCGAACCATGTGCAGAGGCGGCGGACTTCGGCCCGCTTATGGCGGTTGCTGGGCATCAGCGAATTCCGTGTGCTGGCTTCATCTGCATATTCGCACAAGGTCTGACTGCCGACGACAGTGACTGTGCCCATGTCGGTTAAATCTGTTAAGATCGGCGGGACGTCTTCAATCGATAGAGAGATAAACTTATCATCCGGCTCCCACGGGTTGATCTCAACTTCGCGCAGCTTGAGCTTCTTCTCCGCAAAGCAGAGGCGCACGGCGCGGCAGCCGGGGTGGAGCGGGTAATGGTACAGGGTACGCATCCCACAACCCTATCGACGACATGGACAACGAAGCCTTAAATTATAGGGTTAAGACTGCGTTTATCTGGAATGAAAACGCACATTCCCATGCGCTTGCGCACATCCGGCGGGATGAGGGTGAATCAGGATGTCGGCAGCCGGAAAGGCGGTCATCAGGCGGGTCTCCGCTTCAACCACAATATCATGACTTTCAGACAGAGAGAGCTGCGGGTTTAAGTCGAGCCGCATCTGCATATGTAGGTACGGGCCAGAGGCACGCGTTCGTAAATTCGTGACAGAGCGAATACGCGGGTCCGCCATGACGCGGTTGATAACCAGTTTGCGCTCGCTGTCGTCCAATTCTCGGTCCATCAGCTGTGACCACGCCAACCGTGCCACCCGGTAACCCGTAAAGAGCAACCATAAGGCCATGATGATGCCAACAACTGCGTCCGCCCAATGCGCATCCGTCAGCGTCGCAATTGCGAGGCCAATCATCACAAAGAGATTGCCTAGCAGGTCCGCTGTGTAATGGGCACGGTCCCCGCGCACGGCGATGGAACCCGTCGCCCTGATCGCCCAACTTTGCGCGATCAGCAGCCAGAGTGTCAGTACGACAAAGACGCCCATCACGACGATTGCGATCATCGAGCCATCAATTTCGTGCGCGTGCCCGGTATGGCCCGCGTGGCCAACGTCCGCGCTGATTAAGGCTTCGGTTGCCGCGCCAAATAGATGGAATGCGGCAAGGCCGATGAGACAGACTTGAAATACGGCAGAGAAGCTCTCCGCCTTCCCAAACCCAAATCGGTACCGATCATTCGGCGAGCGCGCAGCAAAGCGCACAGCGATAAAGGAGCTACCCGCTGCGACCATATCGAGCGCGCTGTGAACTAATGTGGATAAGATGCCGACAGAGCCTGTCAGCATAAAGAGCCAGAGTTTCCCCAGCGCCATGATAACGCCTAGGCCTAAGGCCAGCGCTGTAATCCGGCGCGTGATGAGGGCAGAGCCCTCGGGCGCGAGCCGTCCCGGACGACCCTTGCGGTCGGGCAGGTCGAACCGATCATCGCGCCCAGCCTGCGCCATCTCTGAATCTGTAGGGCCATGGGCGGACATGCGCGGGACCTTATCACGAATGCGCCGTTATACCATTACTTTTGCGCCTCTTATGACAGAGCTTGTAAAATGTGAGTTGGCGAAGGCTGCCGCGTCAGTCTAAGGGCGAATAACAGATGTCTTCAAAACGGATTTTCCATGAAACGCGCACTTCTTATTGCAGCTTCGGCTCTCGCTTTCGCCGCTTGTAACCCTGCGGCAAAGACGGACACGAATAGCGCCCCTGCGGCGGAAGCGCCCGCAATGGTTAAAGCGTCTCGCGATGTCATTCCTCACGCGCAACTGCCGGAAACGGTTATGCCATCGGCTTACCGTATTGATTTGATCATTGATCCGAAAGCCGACACGATGGGCGGTGTGGTTGAAATTGATGCGGCAATGCTGGAGTCCTCAGACGGCTTTTGGATGCATGCCAAGGAAATGACTGTGTCAGAGGCCTCCATTACGCTTGGCGGACAATCTTATCCGTTGACATTTGATGCTGTGCCGCCCGCCGATGCGCCGTCAGGTTTGGCATGGATGCAGGCTCCTGAGATCTTGCCCGAAGGCAGCGGCACAATCCGCATCGCCTTTACAACTCCGTATAATCAGAATCTCAACAGCGCTTATAAAGTGGTGCGCGGTGACGATTCTTATATCGTCACGCAAATGGAACCGCTCGGCGCGCGCGAAGCGTTCCCAGGCTTTGACGAGCCAAAATATAAGCAACCGTTTACGTTGTCGATCACGTCTCCATCTGACAATGTTGTCGTGTCTAATACGCCCCTCACGTCCGAAGTAGTGATGGACGGCGGCATGACAAAGCACACATTTGCGCAGACCCGGCCGCTCCCGACTTACCTCGTTGCCTTTGCTGTCGGTCCTTATGATGTCGTCGATTTCGGTATGATTCCGCCCAATGATATTCGTACGCGCCCGCTGGCACTGCGCGGTCTCGCCGCGCGGGGTGAAGGCCGCCGGATGAACTATGCGCTCGAAAATACAGACGGAATTCTCTCGGCGCTCGAAGGCTATTTCGGTACGGAATATCCCTATGAGAAACTCGACCTGATTGCGGCGCCGGAGTATGCGTTTGGCGCGATGGAGAACCCTGGCCTGATCGTTTACCGGGAGTCGCTCCTCCTTTTGGATGATAATGCGCCGCTCAGCCAGAAGCGTTCCTATGCGCGCGTTCACAGTCATGAACTCGCGCACCAATGGTTCGGTAATCTCGTCACGCCTGTCTGGTGGGAAGATATTTGGCTCAATGAAGCCTTCGCGACGTGGATGGGCAATAAGGGCCTGACCCTCTGGCAGCCGGGCGGCAACTTTAACAATGTGACTTTGACTGCATCGCTCGGTGCGATGAATATCGACTCGCTTTCGACAACGCGCCGCGTGCGCGAACCGCTGGCGCGGTCCGAAAATGTCATGGATCAGTTCGACGGTATTACTTACCGCAAGGGCGGCGGCGTTCTTGATATGTTTGAGAGCTTTGTCGGCGAAGATAATTTCCGGAACGGTGTGCGTTTGCATATGGAGCGGTACGCCGATGATGTCGCGACAGGCGATGATTTCTTCCAATCCATCGCGGACGGTTCCGGCAATCCAGATGTGGTCGCCGCGATGAAGAGCTTTGTTGATCAGAAGGGCTTGCCTCTCATTTCGGGTCAGGCCCGATGTGACGGGACAGAGCATGTAAATAGCCAGTTTGATGTGAGCCAATCGCGTTACTCGCCATTAGGGTCTGACATTCAGCAAGGACAAATGTGGAATATTCCGGTTTGCATGAAGTTCGGTTTTTCTGACGGTTCGTCTGAGAAAGTCTGCAAACTGATAGAATCCGAATCGACTGTTTTGACTTATCCTTCGGGTCATACGGGGCAGGGCTGTGCAACTTATGTCATGCCGAATGCTGATGCAGCGGGATATTACCGCTTCACAATGGATGTTGACGGTTGGGCGGCTTTGATGGCCAACCTTGACCAGCTTTCGACCAAAGAGGCCCTTTCTGCTCAAGACAGTCTCGTGGCGGGTTTCCGCGCGGGCGAAGTTGACGCGGCAACGTTCCTCTCCGGTATGAAGGCTTTCGCGGCACATCCTGAATATGACGTCGCCTCAGGTTCAACGCGCCTGCTTGGCTTTATTTACGATGAATTTCCTGACGCCCGCGATGGTCTCGCGGCGCATATTCGCGCGACTTACGGGGATCGCTATCGCGCCATTCGCGGCACAGACACGATTGAAGGCGACCTTCTGGCGCCGTCTCTTGGCGCGTGGTTGGCCACGGCGGGCCAAGATCAGGAAGCGAAAAATTATCTGATTAAACAAGGATCGGTCTATCTGGGTCTTGACAATGACAGCGCAGAACGCCGCGCACGTGTGCCGAGTAATGTGCTTAGCAGTGCGTTCCACGAGACAATGCGCGCGCGTCCAGACGCTGCCTTTGAGCCGCTTTTGGCCTTGGCCACGAATGGCTCGCCTTTGGAAAAAGGCGCCGCGCTGAGTGCGTTGACAGTAACGGACGATGCGGATCAGGCAAAACGTTTGCTCGCGATTGCGATTGCCGAAGATAGTCCGCTGACGGGCCGTCAAAGCGGGACAATCATTGGCGGATTAATGGGTAATGTAGCCCATGCCGCGATGGTGTGGGAATGGTATAAGACTAACTTCGATGATTACATGGTCCGCAAGGTCCCGGACGTTCGCCGCGGCGGCGCGCCATCAATCGCAGGCGGTTTTTGTTCTGCTGAGAAGCGAGATGAAGTACGGGAGTTCTTCACAGCCAAAGCCGATATCATTCCTGGCTATGAGCGGAGTCTCGCGCAAGCGATTGAACGCATCGAGCTTTGCACAGCCTTGAAAGAGCAACAGGGTCCGTCATTGGCCGATGCGCTTAAAGGTTAGGACCTGACTGCGTCGTCCGGCTTCGAACGGCTAACCTTATGAACAGCAGACCAGCGCTCGGCCTGCTGTAACCTTATGCTAACCCAAACAGGACTACCCGCGTTTCATGACCTGGTGGCAAGCTCTTCTTCTCGCGCTTATTCAGGGGCTGACCGAGTTTCTACCCGTGTCGAGCTCTGCGCATCTCATTCTGCCTGAAGTCGTCTTTGGTTGGACCAAACAGGGCGTCTTAATCGACGTGATGGCGCATTTCGGAACGTTGTTTTCTGTGCTGCTTTATTTTCGTAAAGACGTGGCCGAGATGTTGGTCGGGCTTGGAGATCTATTCCGCCGCCGCCTGACGCGCGGCTCTGTCCTCGCGCTTAACCTCATTGTCGCGACGCCGCCCGCTCTAATGTTCGGGGTCATTCTTGCGGCTGGCGGTTGGGACGAAGCGCTCCGCAATCCGGCGATTATTGCGGCCGCTACGATTGTGTTCGGTGTTGTCCTTTGGTTGTCTGACGTTTGGGCGAAAGATGCGCGAGAGATGGACACGCTGACATGGCGCGGCGCGTTCGGCATGGGATTGGCGCAGATGATCGCCTTTATTCCCGGGACATCGCGGTCCGGCATCACGATGAGCGCAGGCCGCGCCATTGGCCTGTCGCGTGAGGCGGCGGCGCGGTTCTCTATGTTGATGAGCTTACCGATTATTGGCGCGGGCGGGGCTTATGCGCTGCTAAAACTGGCATCCGGCGAAGATACGGGCGGCGCGACCTTGGGGCAGGGGCTTTTGGTGGCGGCTTTATCATTTGTCGTCGCGTATGCGGCGATTGCCATATTCTTGCGGATCGTCACGAAGATCGGGTTTTTGCCGTTCATGCTCTACCGCCTCGCCCTTGGCGGCGCGTTGATTATGTGGATCTTGGCGAGTGGTTAGAATTGTAATGCGCGTCACGGGAGAGTGGTCTCGACAATCGCGGGCGAATAGCTTTAACGAGTCGCTATGAGAATTTGGCTGGCGCTCCTATTTATTCTGACAACATCGGTCTGCGCATCGGCGCAGACGGTCCGCGCGCCCGGTGTGGATACGAACGAGTTGCATCAACGGGCCATGCGCCTGATGAACGAAGAACCCGACATGACGGGCTTGTCCATCGCCATTGTCGAAGATGGCCGCATTACTTTCGCGCATGGGTATGGTGAAACACAGCGCGGTACAGGTCGTCTCGTCAATAAAGACACAGTTTTTCGCTGGGCATCCGTGTCTAAAGGCGTCGCTGCCGCTGCTTTGTTAGGCTTGGTCGAGCAGCAGGTTGTCGATCCTTCCAAACCGATTGAAGTGTTGGCGCCGTCGCTGCACCTGCCGCCGACAGATAATAAACACGATATCGTCGATCTACTCTCCCACCGCATCGGCATTGGCCGGAATGCTTACGATAGTTCGATCGAAGCCGGCCGCAACGCCAAGGACCTGCGCACTCAATTGGGCGGTCTTAGCTACGTCTGTCCACCGCGCACTTGCCATACTTATCAGAATGTGACTTTTGATGCGGCGGCTGAAATCATCGAGGAAGCGACAGAGCTGCCGTATAAAACGGTTGTGCAGCGCGAAATCTTCGACCCGCTACACATGCGTACGGCTAGCATGACGATGGAAGCGATGACGCATAGCCGCAATTGGGCGCGGCCGCACAACCGTCGTGGACGCGAAATTAGCCGTGTGAAGCCGACTTATTACCGCGTACCCGCGGCGGCGGGCGTGAACAGCTCCGTCGAGGATCTCGCGAAATGGATGACGGCCCTGATGCCGCCTAAAATCGGCCAACCGATCAATACGCCGTTCCCGCTAGAACGCCTCATGGCGATGCAGACACCCATCGTGGCGACACCGCGCGAAGAACGGTTTATGGATCGGCGTTATCATGCGCTGCGCAATAGCCATTATGGCTTGGGACTGCGCGTCTATGAATATGAAGGCCGCAAGGTCGTTGGCCATCGCGGCGGCGTTGAAGGTTACCGCTCGCTGATCCTCTTTGATCCCGAACTCCGGTCCGGAATCGCGATGATGTGGAACAGCCCGCATAGTCAGCCGATTGGCCTACAGATGGAATTTATGGATCAGCTTTATGGTTTGCCGAAGCGCGACTGGCTGCGCCTCGGCCAAAGCGATGGGCCTAGCTAGAGTTTATTAGCTCGCTGTCGCGCGAAGCATCCACGCCGTTTTTTCATGCAAAGTCACGCGGGGGGCGACGACATCCGCCGTCGCGTCGTCTCCGGCGGCTTCCGCAATGCGAAGGACTTCGCGTGCCGTGCGAGCGACTTGTTCGTGACCTTTAGCGAGTGTTTTGACCATCGTCTTCCAATCGGGCGGCGTGTCGTCTTCTTCGGTCAATGAGGCAAGCTTCGCCATCTGGCCATAAGATCCCGGCGCATAAAATCCGAGCGCGCGGATGCGTTCAGCCAGCTCATCAGATGCCGTCCACATCTCCGTATATTGTTCCATGAACAGCGCGTGGAGTTGTTGGAAGTGCGGACCTTCCACATTCCAGTGATAGCCATGTGTTTTCAAATACAACGTGTACGTATCTGCGAGAAGACGCGACAGCGCGTCGGCTGACGCTTCGCGGTCATCCGCTTTGATGCCAATATCAATATCCATAATATGTCCTTTCCTGTGACCTATCGGGTCTCTGAGTGAATAGGTTATATGGGGTCACTTGGCGCAAAATTCAGCGATATTTGAACACGCCTGCGTGATCTCTTCAATCGATGCGGCGTAAGATAGGCGAAGGTGCCCGGGGGCGTAGAAGGCTGATCCCGGAACAGTCGCGACGCCTGCCTCGTTTAAGATCGCCATGGCGAGATCAGCATCTGTCTCGAAACCTTTGGCGGCCATGACGGCCCGGCAATCTGCGAAGACGTAAAATGCGCCGTCCGGCACAACGCAGGGCAGTCCGGCCGCGTTTAAGGCGGCGGTCATGGCTTTTCCACGAGCAACATATTGGGAGCGCCATCCGCCAAGGAAATCCTGCGGGCCGTTAAGCGCGGCAACTGAGGCCCATTGACTGATCGAGCTTGGATTAGAGGTGGTCTGCCCGATAAACTTTCGCATCGCGCTGATCAACCATTCCGGCCCCGCACCATAACCAATCCGAAATCCGGTCATGGCGTAGGCCTTCGACACACCGTTCATGGTGAGTGTTCGGTCGATCAGGTCTGGCGCAACGCAAGCCATTGTTGCAAATTTGGCGTCGCCGAAAACGAGTGCTTCATAAATATCGTCGCTCAGCACCATCACGTTCGGATGGCGGCGAAGTACATCGGCGAGTGCGCTTAATTCAACGGCGGAATAAACCGCGCCGGTGGGATTGCTGGGTGAGTTGAGCATCAGCCACCGCGTTGCGGGCGTGATAGCGGCCTCTAATTGCTTCGCCGTGATTTTGAAATCTGTTCCGCCTTGCAAGATGATGGGAGTCGCTCCCGTCAATTTGACCATGTCGGGATAGCTCACCCAGCAGGGCGCAGGGATGATCACTTCGTCGCCCGGCCCAACCGTGACGGCGAGCGCGTTCCACAACACGGCTTTACCGCCGGGCGACACATTGATTTGCGCGGGCGTGTAAGTCAGGCCGTTGTCGCGTGCGAATTTGGCCGTAATAGCGTGCTTAAGCTCTGCAATTCCATCTGCGGCTGTGTATCCCGTATGACCGTCAGCCATCGCGCGCGCCGCCGCTTCCAGAATATGCGGCGGAGTGGCAAAGTCAGGTTCCCCGACACTCAGCGAGATCACGGATTGGCCGCTGGCACGCCTATCGCGCGCCGCCTGCGTCATGGCCATGGTCGCGCTGGTGGCAACGCGTTGAATTCGGTCGGAGAGCTGCATAGTGATGGCGGTGGTAACGCGCCCCTGCTAATGCGGCAATATGAGCTTTCGTGAATCCCTCGTCTTGTTGATGATTTGCACTCTTTGGGGTCTGCACTTCGTCGTTTTGCGAACGGCCATCGACGATGTGGGAATTCCGCCTATTTTCTATGCGGCCGTGCGGATGAGCCTTGTCGCGATCCTGATGCTGCCGTTTCTGCGCTGGCATCCGGGCCAGATGCGTATGGTCTTCATTGGCGGGCTAGGGTTTGGCGCGTTGAATTACGCCTTCATGTTTCCGGCGATGGGGATGACAACGGCCAGTGCAGGGGCGGTCACGATTGAACTTTATATGCCCTTCTCTGTCTTACTTGGCGTGATTTTCTTAGGAGAGCGCGTCAAAGGCTGGTCGTGGTTCGGCATGGGGCTCGCGTTTCTGGGTGTTGTCGTGATTGGCCTTGCAGGCCCTCGCGAAGCCGCCGGACCGCTCTTTGTTGCGGGGATCGCCTTAATGGCGTGCGCAGCCTTGAGCGAAGCCTGCGGCGCGATTGCTGTGAAACGCACTCACAATATCAAACCGTCACAGCTTGTGGCCTGGTTTGCGGTTGTCGGCATGGCCGTCTTGTGGCCGCTGACATTTATTTTGGAAGCGAACCAAATGGTGGTTACCGCGCCTGATATTCGGTGGAAATTCCTTGGCGCGCTTGCCTACTCAGTCTTGTTAGTGAGCATCGTCGCGCATGGGTCCTATTATTGGCTACTCTCGCGGCTGCCTATTCAGGTGGTGACGCCCAGCGGATTACTCACGACGGTTATTGGCGTCGCGGGCGGATTGCTGATCTTGAACGAACCCTTATCTGTCGGGCTTGCTGTTGGAATCGCGATCACGTTGGCAGGCGTCGCCATTGTCATTTGGCGTGGCAATCAGCGCGCCAAAAAAGTTACCGAAATCGTCACACCGACGCCATAAAGTGGACACGCCGCATGGGCATTCCGGCGTCATGGACAGATACTTTAACATCACACACGCAGACCAGCGAGAGCGCACAGGGCGGAGTTTTGAACGGAGCGTTTTCTGGACGACGCTTTGTTTAGCGGCACTCGTTTTCATGACCGCCTGACGATTAAACTTGCGTGACAAAGCGGTAAGCGGTGCAAACCGCGCCTTGGTCTTCGCGCGAACCCTGCTAAGCGGGCTTCGTGGCGGGGCATTCTCCATATGAACACGGGCTCTATTCGCCCCTTGGCGGGGGGTTTTCGCCTTATCACGACCCTGACCCGATTGCGGACTTCTTTGAAGATGATGCGCAGCGCGGTGCGGGCACGGTCATGGTGGCCATATGTGTGCACGCAGCTTTGTTTCTGGCGCTATCGTCTAATTTCATCGTCCCAGATCTGAAGCCGGATGAGCCTGACGTCGTCCCTGTTCAAATTGTGTCCTATGAAGCACCGCAGCCCGAGCCTGAACCCGCACCAGAAGTCGAAGCCGCTCCGCCTGTTGTGCCCGTGCCCGCTCGCGCGCCGACGCCCACACCAAGACCGACGCCTCCACCGCCAGACCTTGAGTTAGAACCCGAGCCTGAGTCGACTCCAGACTGGGAACTAATTCCGGAGCCCATTCCTGAACCAGAGCCTATTCCGGAACCCATTCCAGAGCCGCCGGAACCTGAAATTATCCCAGAGCCAGAGCCCGCGCCTCCACCGCCGCCAGAAATTTTGTCTCAACCCATTGTTGAGCCGGAACCAGAAGCTTTGCCGACGCCGGACCTCATTCCTGAACCAGAACCTCTTCCAGAGCCGGAACCCGAGCCGCTTCCGGAACCGGAGCCTCTGCCAGAACCCGAGGTCGTGCCTGAACCTATTGTTGAGCCAGAGCCTGTTGTCGAACCCGTCCCCATCGAAGAGCCGATCCTTGAACCTGTTTTAGAGCCGCTCCCTGATCTAGTTTTGGAGCCTGAGCCTCTCTTGGAGTTGGAACCAGCGCCGTTTGTCACGCCTGATCCAGTTGAAGCCGAGCCTTTGCCCGGCATTATCACGCCTGAGACTCTGCCAGATTTGCTCCCGATTGAAGAGATGTTGCCCCTCCCTAATCCGGAGATCGTTGAGCCGGACATTGTTGACCCTGAGCCCGCGCCGGTCATTGAACTGGAGCCAGAACTTCCGGAGCCAGAGCCTGCGCCTACGCCAACCATAGAGCCCGAGATCATCTCACAACCGCAAACCATTCTCGCATCGCCTGAAGCGCCGGATACGATCATTGAGCAGCGGCGGGCCGTGACAGAAGAAGAATCCGATCCTTTCATGGACCTTATTCAGCGGGACCGCCCGTTGGGTCCAGCCAATGCCGCTGATCCGGGACAGGTTCGCCGTCCATCCGGAAACCCGCTATCGGGTCCAACATCCGGCGGCGGTAATATCGGCACACCGCCGAGCGGTGGAACCCAGCGCGCAGCGCCGGGCGTAGGGGGCTGGAACCTTGCGCCGGGCAGTTATGGCAACTCACCGGGCGCGGGTTATGAGGGCATGAACCTCGATATGCGGTGCCGTGAAGCCAATAAGAGCCATGAGGATTGTCCTGAATATCTGCGGACTTTCCAGGGCCGCGATGCCAATGGGTTTGAGAGCTTTGATCAGTATAGGCCCCGCGGAACTAATGGGGGGGTGAACAGGGAGAGCACTCAAACGAGCCGATTGCTACAAGGTAGCCGAGATCTTGGCGAAGGTAGCATGACAAGTCCGAGTGCGTATGGGGGTGGCCCGTCCACGGATTTAATGAGCGATGGTCCGGAAGTTGATTTTTCCCGCGAATTTCTTGGCAACCCGGTGATAATTCAAGAGGATCAAACACGCCTTCGGGACATTTTTACGGACTCGGATGATGACGATGATATTTTCAAAATTGATGAATTAGTTCTGCCTGAGCCTGAACCGGATGAACGTCGTTAATCCTCACACGTATGTGGTTGCGTTAGTCCGCGGTTGTGCCGTTGAAGCGCGAACCTTACAGGCGGCGTCATGACTGATTATCTTTCCGGACATCGTATTGATCCATGCTGGCTTAACCGCGACCTCTATCACCAAGCGGTCACGGTTCGTCCTCGCTTTCAGGATCTCGACCCGCTCAACCATGTCAATAATGTCGCTATGGCGGCGTTATTTGAAGATGCGCGGGTACGGTTCAACTTTCCGATGCGGAAACATTTTCAGACCAAAACTGTGCGAACCATGGTGGCGGGGCAGACGCTAAATTACATCAATGAGTGCCACCTTCGCCCGGACCTGACTTTTCATTTAGGCATCGGAAAGCTCGGTAATTCTTCCTGGGTCATGCAGACTTGCGCCTATCAGGAGGAGACCCCCGTGCTCCTCGCGATGGCGACAATGGTTTCGACGCACGGCGGTAAGGCTTGTCCTATTCCCGAAACATTACGCGCGATGCTGTCCGAACGCCGCATGGTGCTGCCGGAATGAAAACGCTCTACGGCGTTTTTGGCGCAGTGGGGCGGTGGCCCGATTGGCAGCGCTTTTTTGATGCGTCGCGCGGCGGCGTAATCGCGTCGTTTGCCGCGCTTTTATTATGCTTTCCCGCGCTATGGTTTGTCATGGTCGGGCTTGAGACGGAGCGGGCCTCGCTGGCGGGGACGGCCGCGCCTGATTTTCAAGTTGCGCCCTTTGCGTTGATCATTGGCCTGTGGCTGCTGTCCTTTCCTGTCACATCGGCCTTAGTCGCGATTTTGATGAGCCGCACGGATCGTTTGCCGATGTGGTGGACGGCGCGGAACTGGGCGGTGACATGGCTCTGCCTCGCTCTAGGGCTCGTGTTTGCCAGTGTCATTTATCTCGGTGTGCCGACGATCATTGGGTATGGCGCGCTGCTCGCCGCTTACTTGGGTCTCTTGCCGATTGATATTCGGTTGGCGCAGCGGGCGGGCGGGTTTCCGCTCGGGACAGCAGTTTTGATCGGTTGCGTTATCGTTTCAACCGGGATGATGGTCATGCTCAGCGGGCTACTGCAAGTTATTCAGCCGTAAGTTCTGGGTAAGCGACGCTGACGAGGTAGAGCCCGTCCGGCGGGCTGACGGGGCCGCATTGTGTGCGGTCGCGAGACGCCAGCACGTCTTTCATGTCCGCGCGGTTCCATTTCCCGAGGCCCACTTCGACGAGGCTGCCGACCATGCTGCGGACCTGTTTATGCAGGAAAGACCGCGCCGCAAATTCGCAGTGGATTTCATCGCCGACGCGGGAGACGCGCGCCATATCGAGCGTTTTTTCCGGGCTTTTCGCCTGACAAGCTGTGTCGCGAAAGGACGTGAAATCATGCCGTCCGATAAGGACTTGCGCCGCATGATCCATCGCGTCTGCGTCCAGCCGCACAGGCACGCGCCAGACCCGGCCGCGATCCAAAGCCAAACGAGGACGGCGGTCGAGAATGCGAAAGAGGTAGCGCCGCTCGCGCGCATCAAACCGCGCGTGAAATTCATCATCGACAATTTCCGCATCCAGAATGCTGATCGGATGTTCGCCGAGATGGAAGTTAATCGCGTCGCGGACTTTGTCAGCGCGCAGATTTTTCACCAGATCGACATGGGCGACTTGGGCAAGGGCGTGAACGCCGCTGTCGGTCCGGCCGGAGCCATAGACTTCGCGCTTTCCGCCGTCGAGTTTTGCGACGGCGGCTTCGACAGCGCCCTGAACAGACGGGCCGTGGTCTTGCCACTGCCAGCCCATATAGGGACCGCCGTCATATTCTAATGTCAGCTTATATCGCGGCATAATGCGTGTCTAAGACGTCGAATCGCGGCGCCAGAAATGCGCCTATTTGGCGGAATATTGCTCGACAGCTTCGGCCAGTTCTTCGTGCATGACCCAGGCATCCGAGTCTGTGTCTTGCGTGCCGATCGCGATGATCGTGCTTTGCGAGCTGTCCAGATCAATCGCCAGATCAAGCTGCTCAGCCAAGCGGCGGCCCAATTTGCTGTAATGCGCTTTGGCCGAGCTATCGCGTTTCCAGCCGACCACATCGGCGAGCTCTTGCGGCGTCATCCGGCGGTCTGGCGCAGCGGCATGAGCGCTCAGCATCATATATTCTTTTTTGTTCGGGCTCTGCGTACGCAGCGCTTCGAGATAGCCTTCGACCGTGGCAATGTGCCCTTCGCGGCGGGTTTCTTTCAGCTCTTTCAAGTGATTGTCGATCCAAGACTTTGCAGCCTCCAAATCTTCAAATGTTTTGGCATGCGCGAGGCCACCATCACCCGTTAGCAAACGGGCGCCCGATGGGTTGTGAACGATCTTGTAACCGTGATAATCTTCGAATTGTCTTTTAGCCATTTTGATTTCTTAAAGTAATACAACGCCTTTGGCCACAGGGCTTCCGCGTAGAAAAGCGTCTGTGGTCATGGCCGATTTGCCCGCAGGCTGAATTTTTATCAGTCGGAGTGCGCCTTCGCCGCAGGCAATGAGTAAGCTGTCATCCAGCACTTCGCCCGGACGCGCTGCTCCGGTTTCAGTCCGTGCTATGTGCACCTTTACACGCGCGCCGTCAATCTCGCACCACGCCCCGGGGAAGGGCGCAAGGCCGCGAATGTGGCAGTCTAGTTCTGCGGCGGGCCGCGTCCAATCAATTCGCGCTTCGGATTTGTCGATTTTATGCGCGTAGGTCGGCTCGCCGACTTGCGGCACGGGCGTGATCGCGCCGCGCTCCACCGCGCCTAAAATACGCGGCCACATGCCTGCGCCGACTTGCGCCATCCGGTCCGACAGGCTGCCTGCCGTGTCGGCGGGGAGGATGTCGACGGTTTCGGATAGGAGCACATCACCCGTGTCCAAGCCTTTGGCCATTTGCATGATCTGAACGCCCGTTTGTGCGTCCCCCGCCATAATCGCCCGCTGCACCGGGGCCGCCCCGCGCCAGCGCGGCAAGAGCGAGCCGTGCAAATTCAGGCAGCCATCCTTCGGCGCATCCAGCGCCCGTTGCGGCAGGATTTGGCCGTAGGCGACAACGCAGGCGACATCCGCGTTCAAGTTTTCGAGCGCGTCAATGACCGACGGTTTACGAAAACTCTCCGGCGTCTCGACGGGAAGACCCATAATGTCGGCGAATTGATGCACAGGCGACTTCGTCACCTTCTGCCCGCGCCCTGACTTACGCGGCGGCTGCGTATAGACGCGGATGACATTGTGCCCATTGGCCACAATTTCGGCCAGCGACGGCACAGCAAATTCGGGCGTGCCCATGAAAACGACGTTGAGTGGCAAGGGGAGTCCTATGGTTCGGTGATTTGCGGGTTGAATAAAGGAGAGGGATGAGAGAGTCACGGTAGACTTCCTTCTTCCTTAAGGGGGGCGAGGATGAGTTTATGGTCGCGAGTCACGCTGATTTCCTTCCCTCTCAGGGAAGGTGGGCCATGAGCACCGCGAATGGGCCGGAAGGGTAAAGTGTACCCAAGCTAGATCACATGAATTTACCCTTCCGACCTCGCTACGTTCGGCCACCTTCCCTGAGAGGGAAGGAAATCGCCGTGTTTCTTAAACACTCCATTCTGCCCTGTCATCCCGGCCAAGGCGCACCGCGCCGGGGACGAACCGTGTTTCTCAACACCCCACCAATCGCGCAAATGCCCATGTCCAACCGCCCCGCTCCGGACGGCAACTAGCGTGGATCGCTTGGGATAAGCGGCACGAAGCGCGGGCTTCATCCGGTGATGGATGAAATATGAAAATTACCATTTTACACTGGGCAAAGCCCGCGCACGGCGGTTGGCTCGCCCTTGCCGCTTGCGGCGTCTGCTCATCTGAACGGGCTCCGCGGCCTAACCCCGACCCCCGAACGCGGGAGGCGGAGATGTTTGGCTCACGCGCGGGCCGCTCAGACCGACATCCAACGCAGGCGAAAAGGCAAAGGGCCGCGCACGGGGGCATAATCCCGCTTGCTACCCGCCCGGTCTCATCCGCCTGATGGTTTTCTACAAAGTAGTCCGCCAAAAGGCCAAGGCGGGACGTCCCCCGCAAATAAATCCAAGCCCTCACACCGGCCCGCTGCAACAAAGGTATGCCCCCTCGTGCCTGCAACGGACAATG
>Ga0189291_100170_pt1 | contig 53575 bp, 62 predicted proteins | sample UW1redminimetaG_FD_130331 | JGI IMG/M metagenome (GOLD analysis project Ga0189291, IMG submission 130331) | Marine microbial communities from the Costa Rica Dome - UW179B-red mini metaG | ecosystem: Environmental > Aquatic > Marine > Oceanic > Photic zone | place: Costa Rica: the Eastern Pacific...
ACAATGTGAATGTTGATGTTGAGCTGATCGTCCCGATCGCGATGGAAGAGAAGCTCCGCTTCGCCATCCGCGAAGGTGGCCGCACAGTCGGCGCCGGCGTCGTCTCAAAAATCACGGATTAAGCGTCAGCTTTTTCCTATACCAATCGCTGTCCCGGCATTCGGTCGGGATGGTTTGCTGTTTGAACCGTTAAGCTAGAGTCACACTCATGGATCGCCAGAACATCCGCATCCGGTTGAAGTCGTTCGACCACCGCATCCTCGACAAATCGACCGGCGAAATCGTCGCAACGGCGAAGCGCACTGGCGCTTCTGTTCGTGGCCCGATCCCGCTACCGACCCGTATCGAGAAATTTACCGTTAACCGGTCACCCCACGTAAATAAGAAATCGCGCGAGCAATTCGAAATCCGCACGCATAAGCGTATGCTCGACATTGTCGATCCAACGCCGCAAACGGTCGATGCGCTCATGAAACTCGACCTCGCCGCCGGCGTGGACGTGGAGATCAAGCTGGGCGCGTAAGCGGATCAGTTGGAAACAAGATTGAAAAAGGCGTCCTTCGGGGCGCCTTTTTTGTTCGGTCTTGTGTTCGGTGCGCGAATGTCGGAAAGTTTTGCGGGGAATGAGGCTAGTGTCTAGGTGATGTTCGCGGCGTAAAGGGGACGCATACGTCACTCGAGAGCATCTACTATATCGGCTATTATATAGGCCAAACGGTTGGCGTCATCGCTATCCTCGGTTCACTCATCGCTTTAATTCTTCAAACTCGACACACGCATCTTCAAAATCTGCAAAGCAACGAGCAAAGTCAGCAGGCCAACGAATTAGCGAAAGCAGAGCTCATGACGCGGACGATGGGGGTTGGCGCGCAAATTCAAACTGACATTTTTTGGAGCAGCCGAAAGTGCGTCGCTCATGTATCGCGGCATGGTGGGTGGAGAGCGGTTGACACCAGAGGAAGGTTTTCGTTTCTATATCCAGATGACGGATCTGATCTCCGCACAGGAAATGGGATTTCGGCTTCAGGCCGAGGGTTTGGCTTTTGACGACTTCATCGAGCGTATTCGGCGGAATAATTTGGCCTACTTCCGTTTTGAGAGAGTCCGCCGATGGTAGCGAGTCGCCCGGGATGAGGTCTATGTCGAGCCCTTTCGCAGTTGGCTTGATGGAATTGTAGACGAGGCTGAGCGAATTGATCTTGCTGGAAGATCTGCACTTAAAGCGGATGTCTCTAAAGACTAACGTACAGCTCGTGATTTTCTGCACCTCTTTGGTTGACGAGTGCGAGTCATCCTCGTATGCGCCGCAACGTTCATAGCTGGCAGTGCTTTAAGCAGACGCAGCTCACGATCTTGAACTCTGAATTGGCCAGACGTCTTTCGCGGCGTGCTGGCCCGGTTTTGTTAGATCGTTAGCTCTCTTCTCAAACGCTGTGCATATGACGCCTGATGGCCAATGAGGGTCGCCGGGCGATCTTCGTGAAGGATAACCTACTGATGCAACGATCAGGTTTATTGGCGCGGAAACTCGGGATGACCCGAGTTTATGACGACGCCGGCAATCATACAGCAGTCACCGTCCTAGCCCTAGAGGGCTGTCAGGTCGTGGCGCAAAAGACACCCGAGCGCGACGGCTATGCTGCTCTGCAGCTAGGGTCTGGTGAAGCTAAAGTGAAGCGCGTGGCCAAGGCCGAGCGTGAGCGTTTTGCCAAAGCGGGCGTGACGCCCAAACAGAAACTGGTCGAGTTCCGCGTCTCACCTGACAATATGATCGAAGTTGGTGCGGCCATGTCCGCCGAGCACTTTGTTCCCGGTCAGAAGATTGACGCATCCGGCATTACCGTCGGTAAGGGTTTTGCGGGCGCGATGAAGCGTCACAACTTTGGTGGTCTTCGCGCCACGCACGGTGTGTCTATCTCTCACCGTTCGCACGGGTCTACGGGTCAGTGTCAGGATCCGGGCCGCGTCTTCAAGGGTAAGAAGATGGCAGGTCATATGGGTGCGGTTCGCCGGACTCTGCAAAACCTGACTGTGGCTCGCGTTGACGCTGAAGAGGGTTTGGTTTTGGTCCGGGGTCATGTCCCAGGATCCAAGGGGAGCTGGATTGAGCTGAAGGATGCCGTCAAAGGCACGAAAGCTGACGATCTGCCAATGCCAGGTAAGTTCACAATGGAAGCGCCTGCCGCTTCTAAAAAGTCTGCTGCCAAAGATGATAAAGCTGACGCGGCTCCGGCTGTCGAAGCGCCCAAGGCCGCAGATAAAGCTGAGGAAGAGTAGTCATGAAGATCGATGTGACAACACTCGACGGCAAGAAGGGCGGCTCTGTCGACCTTGATGATGCCGTGTTCGGCCAAGAGCCGCGCAAAGACATTCTGCACCGTATGGTGCGTTACCAGCTGGCTAAGCGCCGGGCTGGTACACATCAAGTGCAAGAGCGCGGCGATGTGTCTAAAACAACGAAGCGTATCGGCAAGCAAAAAGGCGGCGGTACGGCGCGTCACGGTAACGGCTCTGTTTCACAGTTCCGCGGCGGCGCAAAAGCGCATGGCCCACGTATGCGTGATCACTCGCATGACCTGACCAAAAAAGTCCGCAAGATGGCTCTTCGCCACGCTCTGTCTGCTAAGCAGTCAGCGGGTGAGTTGATCATCGTTGATACGCTGGCGCTCAAGGAAGCCAAAACGGCTACTTTGCGTAAACAGCTTGAGGGCATGGGTGTCACCAATGCCTTGATCGTTGGTGGCAGCGAGATCGACGCCGTCTTCGGTCGTGCGGCTCGCAATATTCCAAATGTCGACGTGCTGCCGAGCCAAGGCGCTAACGTCTACGACATCCTACGTCGCCACACGCTGGTGCTGTCCAAGGATGCCGTTGAAGCCCTGCAGGAGCGTCTAAAATGAGCGCGAACGCCAAACATTACGATACGGTCCTGACTCCAGTCATCACAGAGAAGTCGACGATCGTTGCTGAGCATAACCAGATCGTCTTTGAGGTGCCGTTGAGCGCGTCGAAGCCGGAAATTAAAGCGGCTGTTGAAAAGCTGTTCAACGTTTCGGTCACGGCTGTGAACACGATTTTGACCAAGGGTAAAGCCAAGCGCTTCCGCGGTCGTCCAGGTCGTCGTAACGACGTTAAGAAGGCCATCGTCACGCTGAAAGATGGCGACACCATCGATATTGCGACGGGGCTGTAGGACCATGGCACTTAAGACATTTAATCCGACGAGCCCATCGCGCCGTCACCTCGTGCAGGTTGACCGCAGCGAGCTCCACAAAGGGCGTCCTGAAAAGTCGCTGACTGAAGGTCTGACGAAGACCGGTGGTCGGAACAATACAGGTCGCATCACGTCCCGTCGTCAGGGTGGTGGTCACAAGCGTCTTTACCGCAAGATCGATTTCAAGCGGAACAAGATGGGCATGGAAGCCACAGTGTTGCGTTTGGAATATGATCCAAACCGCACGGCCTTTATCGCGCTGATCCAGTATAAAGACGGCGAGAAAGCTTACATCATTGCACCGCAGCGCTTGGCTGAGGGTGACACGGTTCTTGCCGCTGAACGCGCTGATGTGAAACCTGGTAATGCGATGCCTTTGCGCGCGATGCCGGTTGGTACAATCATTCATAATATCGAACTGAAGCCTGGTAAGGGTGCTCAGTTGGCTCGTTCTGCTGGGACTTATGCTCAGCTCGTGGGTCGTTCCGAAGGTTACGCGCAAATTCGTCTGAAGTCCGGCGAGATGCGTATGGTTCACCAGACTTGCATGGCCACCGTTGGTGCTGTGTCAAATCCAGACCATATGAACATCAACCTCGGTAAAGCTGGTCGTAAACGCTGGCTCGGTGTTCGCCCATCCGTTCGCGGTGTGGCCATGAACCCGGTCGATCACCCCCATGGTGGTGGTGAAGGTCGGACGTCCGGTGGTCGTCACCCGGTTACGCCTTGGGGTAAGCCGACTAAGGGGGCGCGGACGCGTTCTAATAAGTCGACCGATAAATTCATCATCCGTTCGCGTCACGCGAAGAAGAAACGCTAGGAAAGGGACGAGACTATGCCACGTTCCGTTTGGAAGGGTCCGTTTGTTGACGGTTACCTGCTCAAGAAGGCCGAAGCGTCTCACGCCGAAGGCCGCCGCAAACCGATCAAGACCTGGTCGCGCCGCTCCACCATTATGCCAAACTTTGTTGGCCTGACATTCCAGGTCCACAACGGCAAAAAATTCGTGCCAGTTTTGGTTGACGAAGACATGGTGGGTCACAAGCTCGGTGAGTTTGCGCCAACACGTACATATTACGGCCATGCTGCCGATAAAAAAGCCAAGCGGAGATAGAGACCGATGGCCAAACAAAAACAACCGCGTCGGCTTGCCGACAATGAGGCGCGCGCAAAACTGCGCATGATCCGCATCTCACCACAGAAGCTGAACCTCGTGGCTCAGTTGATCCGTGGTAAGAAAGTGGACAAAGCGCTGGCTGATCTGGAATTCTCTCACAAGCGCATTTCTGGCGATGTGAAGAAGGTTCTCGAGTCCGCCATCGCGAATGCCGAGAACAACCACAATCTGGACATCGACAATCTGATCGTTTCCGAAGCCTATGTTGGCAAGAACTTCGTGATGAAGCGGTTCCGGGCTCGCGCTCGTGGTCGCGGCGCGCAGATCTTGAAGCCATTTTCTGAACTGACAATTGTCGTGAAAGAAGTTTCCGAAGAGGAGGCCGCGTAATGGGTCAGAAGATCAATCCGATCGGCCTTCGCCTCGGTATTAATCGCACATGGCAGTCGCGTTGGTACGCCAACACGAATGAGTATGGCGATCTCCTACATCAAGATTTGGCTATCCGTAGCTTTCTGCACAATGAGCTGAAGAACGCTTCCGTTTCACGCATCGTGATCGAGCGTCCGCACAAAACATGCCGCATCACTATCTACACGGCGCGTCCGGGTGTTGTGATTGGTAAAAAAGGTGCTGACATTGAATCACTGCGTAAGCGCGTCGCCTCAATGGTTGACGGCGAAGTGTTCATCAATCTGGTTGAAGTTCGTAAGCCGGAAGTTGACGCTAACCTCGTTGCTGAGGGCATTGCCCAACAGCTTGAGCGTCGCGTCTCATTCCGTCGCGCTATGAAGCGTTCGCTGCAGAGCGCGATGCGCATGGGTGCCAAGGGTTGCAAAATCAAACTGGGTGGTCGTCTCGGCGGTGCCGAAATCGCTCGGGTTGAACAGTATCAAGAAGGTGCCGTGCCGCTGCATACGCTGCGCGCCGACATCGACTACGGGACCGCACGCGCGATGACTGCCATGGGCATCATCGGCATTAAAGTGTGGATCAACAAAGGCGAGATCATGGAGCATGACCCCTATGCTCATGAGCGTCGTATGACCGAGCAGGGCGATACGCGCTCTCGTGGCGCTGATCGCGGTGGCCGCGATCGCCGTCCGGCTCGCGCGAACTAGGAGGCAGGCGAGATGCGTCAGCCAAAGAGAACCAAGTTCCGTAAAGCCCATAAGGGTCGGATCAAAGGTATGGCCAAGGGCGGCACGTCGCTGACCTTCGGGTCCTATGGTCTGAAAACTATGGAGCCCGAGCGGATTACCGCGCGTCAGATCGAAGCGACTCGTCGTGCGATCACGCGTCACATGAAACGTGCTGGTCGTGTGTGGATCCGGATTTTCCCGGACATCCCTGTCACGAAGAAGCCGACCGAAGTCCGTATGGGTAAAGGTAAGGGTTCCGTTGAATTCTGGGCCGCCAAAGTGCGTCCGGGCCGGATCATGTTTGAAATCGACGGTGTGTCCGACGAGGTGGCTCGTGAAGCGCTGCGCCTGGGTGCCGCCAAATTGCCGGTCAAATGCAAGATCGTCACCCGTCCGGGTGAGGGAGCATAGTCATGGCTGATAAGAACCTAAAAGTAGAAGAGCTGCGCCAGCTGTCCGACGATCAACTCGCCGATCAGTTGCTGACGCTCAAGAAAGAGCAATTCAACCTGCGCTTCCAGAACGCAACGGGTCAGCTGCAAAGCACGGCACGCGTTCGTGAAGTCCGCCGGGCTGTGGCTCGTGTGAAAACCTTGCAATCCGCACGTAAGTCGGTTGCTAAGAAGACAGAGGCGTAAGAGCTATGCCCAAGCGCATTCTTCGCGGCACAGTCGTGTCCGACAAAGGTGACAAGACCATCGTGGTCAAAGTGGAGCGTCAGTTCCTGCACCCGTTGCTGAAAAAAACCATCCGCCGCTCTAAGCGCTATGCAGCTCATGATGAGAACAATGCGCATAAAGTCGGCGACAAGGTGCGCATCATTGAATGCCCACCCAAGAGCAAAACCAAGACCTGGGAAGTCGTCACCGCGTCCTAAGGCTCCGGCCTAAGATGTGATGATCGAAACTGCCAAGTTAGGAGAATACAATGATTCAGATGCAATCCAATCTGGAGGTCGCGGATAACTCCGGCGCCCGCCGCGTGCAGTGCATCAAGGTGCTGGGCGGTTCTAAACGCCGTTACGCCCACGTCGGCGACACGATTGTCGTGTCCGTGAAGGAAGCGATTCCGCGCGGTAAGGTCAAGAAGGGTGATGTCCGTAAGGCTGTCGTCGTTCGCGTCCGCAAAGACATTCAGCGTCGTGACGGAAGCGTCATCCGCTTTGACGGCAATGCTGCTGTCATCATCAATAATAATGGCGAGCCGATTGGCACACGGATTTTTGGCCCAGTTCCTCGTGAACTCCGCGCTAAAAACCACATGAAAATCGTCTCGCTCGCACCAGAGGTGCTGTAGTCATGGCTGCGAAGATCAAAAAAGGCGATTATGTCGTCGTCATCGCCGGTGGGGATAAGGGCAAAAAGGGCAATGTCCTTCGCGTTATCCCAAAGGAAGATCGTGTTGTCGTCGAAGGCGTGGCCATCGTGAAGCGTCACGTGCGTCCGAGCCAAACCGATCCAGAAGGCGGCATTCGTACGTTCGAAGCGCCTATTCATATTTCCAACGTCGCGCATATCGACCCAACTGAAAACGTCCCGACTCGTGTCGGTTTCAAGACGCTTAAGGATGGTAAGAAAGTTCGCGTGGCGCGTAAGTCGGGAGAAGTCATCGATGGCTAAGCCGTACGAACCCCGCCTCGCGGCCGTCTATCGTGACGAGATCCGCCCGGCCCTTAAAGAGCAATTCGGTTACACGAACGAGCTGCAGATTCCAAAGGTCGAGAAAGTCGTCCTGAATATGGGTCTCGGCGAAGGCGTTGCTGATAAGAAGAAGGTTGAAGCCGCAATCGAAGAGCTCACGCTCATCGCTGGTCAGAAGCCTCTTCCAACGACATCCAAAAAATCCATTGCGGGCTTTAAGCTTCGCGATGGGATGGTGATTGGCGCGAAGGTTACATTACGCCGTGACCGGATGTGGGAATTTATTGATCGCCTGACCAACATCGCTCTGCCGCGTGTTCGTGACTTCCGTGGACTGAACGCCAAGAGCTTCGATGGTAACGGGAATTTTGCCATGGGTCTGAACGACCTGCTGGTCTTCCCAGAGATCAATTATGATAAGTCCGATGCCACGCGTGGTATGGATATCGTGGTGCAAACCAGCGCCAAAACAGATGAAGAAGCCAAAGCATTGTTGGCCGCGCTCAACTTCCCGTTCCGGAAGTAAGAGCGAACGCAGCAAGCAAAGCGGGAGGCACCCTTTCGGGCGCTCCCAGCACCAGGAGAAAAATTGAATGGCTAAAGTCAGTTCAGTCGAACGTAATATGAAGCGCCAGCGCCTTGTGGCTCAATATGCCGGCAAGCGCGCTTTGCTCAAAGATATTGCTCGTAACAAAGACCTGCCTGTTGAAGAGCGCTTTGCCGCTCAGCTCAAACTTGCAGCTTTACCGCGCAATTCGGCAGAGACTCGTATTCGTAACCGTTGTCAGGTCACGGGTCGTCCGCGCGGATATTATCGTAAAATGAAAATGAGCCGGATCGCCCTACGCGAACTCGGCAGCCAGGGTCTGATCCCAGGCCTCACGAAATCCAGCTGGTAAGGAGGAGAGATCAATGTCTTTTTCCGATCCCCTCGGCGATATGCTCACACGTATCCGCAACGCGATCATGCGTAACCGTTCAAACGTGTCGACACCGGCCTCCAATCTTCGTGGACGCGTCCTCGATGTGTTGGCTGATGAAGGCTTCATCCGCGGTTATTCAGAATCCAAGGACGACAAAGGTTTCCGCGTCTTCAATGTCGAATTGAAGTATTTTGAAGGCGAAGCCGTTATTCGCGACATTAAGCGGATTTCAAAGCCTGGCCGTCGTGTCTACTCATCCGTTAAAACACTGCCGCAGGTCCGCAATGGTCTCGGTATCTCCATCTTGTCCACGCCCAAGGGCGTCATGAGCGACACCGCTGCCCGCGAAAATAATGTCGGCGGCGAAGTCCTCTGCCAAGTCTCCTAGGAAAGGGCGAGCTATGTCACGTATCGGCAAAAAGCCCATTACGGTGCCGTCTGGCGTCACACTGACGCAATCCGGCCAAACTATTTCGGTCAAAGGGCCGAAAGGAGAGCTGTCTTTCGTTCTTCCCGACGCAGTCGTCGGAGAGTTCAAAGATAATGAGCTGACGATCACAGGCGTTGAAGGCGTCAAAAATGCAAGCGCTATGTGGGGCATGGCCCGCACAATGGTGTCGAACATGATCGAAGGTGTAACCAACGGTTTCACCAAAGCTCTTGAGCTTCGCGGCGTTGGTTATCGGGCCCAATCTAAAGGCACAGGCCTGACGATGCAGCTCGGTTACAGCCACGATATCAATTACACACCGCCTGCCGGAATCACGATTGAGGCGCCAAAGCCGACCTCCGTGATTGTCTCTGGAATCAATAAGCAACAAGTCGGTCAAGTCGCTGCCGAGATCCGCGCCTTCCGTAAGCCCGAGCCTTATAAAGGCAAAGGTGTTCGCTATGTTGGCGAGTATGTGCGTCAGAAAGAAGGGAAGAAGAAGTAATGGCTTCCACTGCCCACTCATCCATGAAGCGTCGCGCGCAACGTGTGCGTCGCCGCCTCAAAAAGCATTCGCAGGGGCGTCCGCGCCTGTCTGTGCACCGCTCAGACAAGAATATTTCCGTTCAGCTCATCGACGATGCGAACGGCGTGACGGTTGCGTCCGCCTCGTCGCTCGAAGACAAGGGCCAGAAGGGTTCCGACGTTGCGGCGGCGGCACGCATCGGCAAATTGATTGCCGAGCGCGCGACCAAAGCGGGCGTCACGGATGTCGTGTTCGATCGCGGCGCCTATCTTTATCACGGTCGCGTCAAGGCGTTGGCTGAGGCCGCGCGTGAAGCCGGCTTGAAGTTCTAGGAAACGATTATGGCACGTAGAGACGATAATCGCCGCGGTCGTGACGACCAGGACAATGAATTCATTGACCGGTTGGTGCACATCAACCGCGTTGCAAAAACGGTCAAAGGTGGCCGGAACATGAGCTTCGCGGCTCTCGTCATCGTTGGTGACGAAAAAGGTCGCGTTGGCTTCGGTAAGGGTAAAGCCCGCGAAGTGCCTGAAGCTATTCGCAAGGCAACCGAAGAAGCCAAAAAGACCATGATCCGCGTGCCATTGCGCGAAGGTCGGACGTTGCACCATGATGTCAAAGGCCGTCACGGCGCTGGCAAAATCATGATGCGTGCAGCCCCTCCCGGGACTGGCGTGATTGCAGGTGGTCCAATGCGCGCTGTGTTGGAATGCCTCGGCATCCAGGACGTCGTTGCGAAGTCAATCGGTACCTCAAACCCATACAACATGGTTCGCGCCACGTTTGACGGTCTGAAGCGTATGGAAAGCCCACGCACCGTCGCGTCTAAGCGCGGCAAGAAGGTCGCGGATATCGTTGAGCGTCGCGCTGACGGCGCATCCGCTCCGGAAGCGTTGGAGGCTTAAATGGCTGCCAAGAAAACTTTGAAGGTCCGCCAAACAGGCTCGCCGATCCGTCGTAAGCCGGATCAACGGGCGACCCTGATCGGTCTCGGCCTGAACAAAATGGGCCGCGTTCGCGAGCTTGAAGATACACCGTCCGTTCGCGGAATGGTCAACAAAGTCTCCCACCTCGTGGAGATCGTCGAAGAGTAGTCCTCGGCTCTTTTGAGCTAAGGAAACCTCTCGAAAGGTAAGAACAATGCGTTTGAACGAACTTTCAGACAATCCGGGTGCAACCAAAGCCCGCAAGCGCGTCGGCCGTGGTATCGGTTCCGGCAAAGGCAAGACCGCGGGTCGCGGCGTCAAAGGTCAGAAATCCCGTTCGGGTGTTTCGATCAATGGCTTTGAGGGCGGCCAAATGCCGATCCACATGCGCCTGCCTAAGCGTGGTTTTAACAATCCAAACCGCAAGCGTTATGCTGAGCTGTCCATCGCAAACCTCGAGCGCGCGATTCAGGCGGGTAAGATCAAAAAGGGCGATAAGCTCGATGCTGAAGCGCTTGTGCGCGCTGGTGTGATCCGTCGTTCCAATGATGGTGTACGCATCATCGGGGGTGGCGAGCTGAGCCAAGCGCTGGATCTACATGTTGCGGGTGCGACTAAGGGTGCTCAAGGCATCGTTGAGGGTGCCAAAGGCTCCATCACGATCGTCGAAGGCAAACCTGAGCGCGTTACGCGCGATGAGGATGCAGCTCCAGCCAAGCCGAAAGCTAAGCCAGCCGCGAAGAAAGCGGATGTGAAACCTGCTGCTAAAAAAGCAACTGCGAAACCTGCGGCCAAAAAGGCTGACGAAAAAGCAGCGCCTAAAAAAGAAACAGCTAAGAAAGCTCCGGCTAAGAAGGCAGCGAAAGCTGACGACGCTGAGAGCGAATATCTGGCTAAGACGCGTGAATATGACGCTGACGCAGACAATGCGACTGTTACCAAGGTCGAGAAATATCTCGGCGGTTCGCTCGCGAATAAAGATGCGAAATATGTGTCATGCTCTGACGAAACTGAGCTCGACACCATCGTCAAAGGCTTCATGAAAAAGAAGCTTGGCGTGGACGACAAGGACGCGGCTCTTGAAAAGGTCAAAGCTGTCTGCACAACGATGAAGCCGACACGGATGAAAAACCGCGTCACCTTCTATTACCTGCTGGCCAAGAACGAAGGCAAGCTAGGCGAATTTTAAGCGTTTCACCCACGCCCGTGATCTCACGATTACGGGCGTGGGTCTTTCGTCCGCGACGGACACTTCCTAGTTAAGGAAGACTGCCGGACAGCCCGAACTTCTTCGGGACCGTTCGCGGCAAGGGACTTATCGATCATGGTATCAGCCGCCGAACAGCTCGCTCAGAATTTCCGACCCGGAACATTCTTGAAAGCGAAAGAACTGCAGCAACGTCTGCTCTTCACACTCGGCATTCTGATTATCTATCGTCTTGGGACCTATATTCCCGTTCCTGGCGTCGATCTGGGTGTCTTCCAGGGCTTTCTCGACAGCGGCACATCAGGCGGTTTTGGTGATCGTCTGAATATGTTCTCCGGCGGTGCGGTCGAACGCATGGCCGTTTTTGCGCTTAACGTGATGCCTTACATTTCGGCGTCGATCATCATGACGCTGATGAAGGGCTCCGTCCCCAGCCTCAAAGAGCTTGATAAAGAAGGCCAGCAAGGCCGTCAGCAGATCAACCAGTATACGCGCTATCTCACGCTCGTCCTCGCCGCTTTTCAAGCGTTTGGTGTGGCCAAGCTGATTGAAAATAGCGGTGCGGCCATCAATCCCGGCCTCTTCTTCCAAACCTCGACCGTGATTACGCTGGTTGGCGGGACTATGTTCCTGATGTGGCTGGGCGAACAAGTGACGGCACGCGGTGTCGGCAACGGTGTATCGCTGATCATTTTCGCCGGTATTGTCGCGGAGCTGCCTCGGGCTATCTTCCAAGTCTTCTCTTTGAATAGCTCCTCATCCGTTGTTTCAACGCAGTTGCTCTTATTCCTGATCGTGATGTTTATCGCCCTGTCGATGCTGATTGTTTACGTCGAGCGGGCCCAGCGCCGTTTGCTGGTCCAATATCCAAAACGACAAATGGCGCGCGGCCAGCAGTTCGGCGGCGAAAGCTCCTTCATGCCACTCAAGCTCAATACAGCTGGTGTGATCCCGCCAATTTTCGCCAGCTCTTTGCTGATCCTGCCGACCACGCTGGCGCCGTTGATGCTGGGCCAAGACGGTTCCGGAGCGTCCGGTATCGCCACGACGCTGCTCGCAGCTTTGGGCTATGGTCAGCCGATCTATCTCGCGCTCTACGGATTGCTGATCGTCTTTTTCTGTTACTTCTACGTGCCTTACGTCTTTAAGCCGGATGATGTGGCGGACAATCTACGTAAGAATGGAGGGTTCCTGCCCGGTATTCGTCCAGGTGCTCGCACGGCCGACTATCTGACCTATGTTCTCTCTCGCCTGACCTTTATCGGCGCGTTCTATGTCGCCTTTGTCTGTGTGGTCCCGGAAATCGTGATTGCGCAGAATGACGGTATCCCACCGTCTGTTGCCATGCTGATCGGCGGGATGAGCTTGCTTATTATCGTCTCGGTGACGCTCGACACGGTCGCGCAAATTCAATCACATTTGATTGCCCACCAGTATGAAGGCTTGATCAAGAAATCTCGAATGCGCCGCAGAGCGAAAAAGAAATAGGGCTGGGTAAGGGGCGATCATGTCAACGCGTGACAAAACACTGAACCTGATCCTGTTTGGACCGCCCGCCGCCGGCAAAGGCACGCAGGCAAAAAAATTGGTTAAGGATCACGGTCTGATCCAACTCTCAACAGGCGACATGTTGCGCGCAGCTGTCGCGTCCGGCTCTGATCTCGGTGAACGCGTGAAGCTCATTATGGAGCGCGGCGATCTGGTTTCAGACGAAATCGTCATCGCCCTGATCGAAGAGCAGGTCGATAATAATACGGATGTGGCCGGGTTCATCTATGATGGTTTCCCACGCACGGTCGCTCAGGCTGAGGCACTCGACGCCGCATTGACCGGCCGTGGCATGGCCATCGATTCGGTGATCCGCTTAAAGGTGGATGATGCCGCATTGATGGAACGGATCAGTTCGCGTTTCGCGGAGCAAGGTCGCAAAGACGATAACCCGGAAACTTTCGGGGTTCGTCTGGGGAACTATAATAAACAGACGGCTCCGTTGCTGCCTTACTATGCGGCTCAGGGTAAGCTGGCTGAAGTTAACGGCATGGAATCGATTGATAATGTGTCCGCTCAAGTCGCTGCCGTGCTGGAGATGGTGAAAGCCAAGAAAGCGTCGGAAAAGAAGGGTTTCTTTGCCCGGCTATTTGGCGGTTAAAGACTGATGAAGGCTGCTGCGTTCCGGTTGACGGAACTGCGGTGGCAGACTAAGGGAGCGCCCTTCGCGAAGAGGCGGCGCGTTAATCCGCCCATATCCCTATGGGAAAATCGCTCTCCACCTTTCTTGACTGAGAGGCGAGGGCAAAAAGAAACAAGCGGACCCGTATGACGGTCCAAAGCGAGCCCGGCCATCCCGGCGTAGGCACGCCAGGCAAGAAGGAAGAGCAACGTGGCTCGTATCGCTGGGGTTAATATCCCGACCAATAAGCGCGTAAAAATCGCGCTCACTTATATTCACGGTATCGGTTCGACCAAAGCCGTCGAGATCTGCACCGCTGTCGGCATCGCTGATGATCGCCGCGTTCAGGATCTGACTGATGCTGAAATTCTTTCGATTCGTGAGACGATTGACCGCGACCATATGGTTGAGGGCGATCTACGCCGCGAAGTCAGCCAGAACATCAAACGACTGATGGACATGGGTAACTATCGTGGTCTGCGTCACCGCCGTGGCCTTCCTGTCCGCGGTCAACGGACTCACACCAATGCTCGTACCCGTAAGGGTCCTGCTAAAGCCATCGCCGGCAAGAAGAAGTAGGGGCTGATCATGGCTAAGGAACCAACACGCGTTCGTCGCGCCGACCGTAAGAACATCACCTCTGGCGTTGCCCATGTGAACTCTACGTTTAACAACACAATCATCACCATCACTGATGCTCAAGGCAATGCTGTGGCATGGTCTTCTGCGGGCACAATGGGCTTTAAAGGGTCGCGTAAATCGACGCCTTATGCAGCTCAGGTTGCAGCGGAAGATGCGGCGACAAAAGCGCAAGAGCACGGCATGAACACGCTGGAAGTCAATGTGAACGGACCGGGTTCGGGCCGTGAATCAGCTGTCCGCGCGCTGCAGGCTGCTGGCTTTACGATCACAACAATCCGTGACGTCACACCGATCCCGCATAATGGCTGCCGCGCGCCAAAGCGTCGCAGAGTATAATCTGCGACGTCGAGCTCGACTTTAGTTTTTTACGGCCTAGCGGGACGACGGTTCTACTAGGCTTACAGCCTCAACTAACGAGGCTTCCTCAGGAGAGGGAACACCCATGATCGAAAAGAACTGGCAAGAACTTATTCGTCCGATCAACCCGGAAATCGAACCGGGTCGCAACCCAGAACGTAAAGCCACAATCACGGCTGAACCTTTGGAGCGCGGTTTTGGTATGACGCTTGGCAACGCGCTTCGTCGCGTTCTGCTGTCCTCATTGCAGGGCTCTGCTGTCTCAGCTGTTCAGATTGACGGTATCGTTCACGAGTTCACGTCTATCCCAGGCGTGCGTGAGGACGTCACCAACATCGTTTTGAACTTGAAGGGTCTGACAGTGCGTTTGCACACAGATGGACCGAAGAAAGTTCTACTGCGCAAAACAGGCTCCGGTCCTGTGACTGGCCACGACATTGAAGAAACAGCGGATGTCGAGATCCTCAACAAAGATCACATCATCTGTACTGCTGATGAAGGCGCGGACATCCGCATGGAACTGACAGTTACGTCGGGCAAAGGCTACGTGCCTGCATCTGCGTCGCGTCCGGAAGATGCGCCAATTGGCCTGATCAGCATTGATGCACTTTATTCGCCGGTCAAACGTGTGGCTTACCGCGTGGAAGACACGCGCGAAGGTCAAGTTCTCGACTATGATAAGCTGCTGATCGATATTGAAACCAACGGTGCTGTGAGCCCGGAAGATGCCATCGCCGTTGCGGCTCGCATCCTACAGGATCAATTCCAGGTCTTCGTTAACTTCGATGATCCGGAAGACACAGTTCGCGGTGAAGAAAAGCCAGAACTCGACTTCAACCCAGCGCTTCTGCGCAAGGTCGACGAGTTGGAATTGTCAGTCCGTTCAGCCAACTGCCTGAAGAACGACAATATCGTTTATATCGGCGACCTGATCCAAAAATCAGAAGCCGAAATGCTTCGCACGCCAAACTTCGGTCGCAAATCCCTGAACGAGATCAAAGAGGTTCTCGCCGCCATGGGTCTGCACCTCGGTATGGACGCTCCGAACTGGCCACCAGAAAACATTGAAGATCTCGCCAAGAAATACGACGACCACATTTAGTCTTTTTCCGACTGAACTCAGGTCGCACGTTTTAAAGCACAAGGAAGACAGCCATGCGCCATCGCATTGCCCACCGCAAACTCAACCGTACCGCCTCGCACCGCAAGGCGATGTTCGCTAATATGTCCAGCTCGCTGGTCGAACACGAGCAAATCGTCACAACATTGCCGAAAGCGAAAGAGCTTCGTCCGTTCGTGGAAAAGCTCGTAACGCTCGCAAAAAAGGGTGACCTGAACTCCCGCCGCATCGCGATTGCTCGCATGCGCAATAAGGAACAGGCCAAGAAGCTCTTTGATATTCTGGGCCCCCGTTATGCGGATCGCTCCGGCGGTTACATCCGTGTCCTGAAGGCTGGCTATCGCTACGGTGATAACGCGCCCATGGCCGTGATTGAATTCGTCGACCGTGACGAAAGCGCCAAAGGTAAGATCGACCGCGAACGCGCAGAGGCTGACGCCTAGTCGTTCAATCCCACACATTAGAGAAGCCCGCCCCTTGAGGCGGGCTTTTTTGTGAGCTGAGCATATAGCGTCTGCACAAAACTCTGCGGACCTGATGAAGCCTGAGCGCCATACGCCGCGGTGAATCGCAGGGTTCGGGCGTGGATATGGAGATTATTGACACTCATGAAATGTTATGTAATGTAATTACATTATAGCTTCAAAGGGGAAGATGGCATGACGACTGCAACTTTCGCGATGGACCATACGGGCCGTCGCTACATTTCAGCTATCCTTCCCGCGACTGTCGTAACGGCGGGCCTGTTCAGTCTTATGATTGGGTTGATTGCCGAAGACTTTCAGCCACAAGATGTGGTTCCCATCGGCGATCTCGCTATTCATCCGGATCCCATTGATATCGAAATCGTGGAACCGCGGATAAAAATGATTGTGCTCGAAAAGATCGAGACACCGCCCGCACCGCCGCCCGTCGAGATTGCTGTGACGGAGAAGCCAGCTGAACCGCTTCATAGTCTGACGGGGTCGAAGCCCAGCTTCGGCGGACCGATCATTGAACCCAGCGTTTTTGTAGTGTCGGTCGTTGATCGTGATCCTGAACCGATCGTCCGTATCCCGCCGAACATGCCAGCGCGCGCGGACCGCTCCGGACATTGCCAGATGCGCTTTAGCGTCAGCCCCGGTGGGCGACCCTATGACGTGACGGCGATGTCCTGCTCGCAGGAATTGTTCGCTCGCGCCTCGGTCCGTGCTGTTCAGTCTTGGACATACAGGCCCAAAATCGCAGATGGTCGGCCTGTCGAGCGAACAGGACTCCAGACGCGGATCAGTTTTCGTCTCACGGATGATCGCGGCGTAGATATTCCTGAATAGAGCGTGGCTGTGGTTTAAGCCGTTCCACCGACCGTCAATTCTTCGACGTAAAGGCTCGGTTGGCCAACGCCTACGGGCACGCCTTGACCCGCCTTACCGCACACGCCGATGCCAGGGTCGAGTTCCATATCATCGCCAACGTGACGAATTTGACCGAGGACTTTGGGGCCGTCGCCAATCAACGTGACACCCTTTAGGGCCTCTTCGATATTTCCATTGCGGACGCGGTACGCCTCCGTGCACTGAAAAACGAATTTTCCGGATGTGATATCGACCTGGCCGCCGCCAAAGTTGGATGCAAAAATACCGTCTTTCATTTCGCTGATCATCTGCGCCTGCGGGATATCACCGCCCAACATGAAGGTGTTCGTCATGCGCGGCATCGGAGCATGGGCGAAGCTTTCGCGTCGGCCATTGCCGGTCGGTGCGACACCCATCAAACGCGCATTCAACCGGTCCTGCATGTAACCGACGAGCTTACCATCTTCGATTAGAACGGTCCGTTCTGTCGGCGTGCCCTCATCATCAACGCTGAGTGACCCGCGCCGACCCGGCAGAGTGCCGTCATCGACAATGGTGACGCCCCGGCTCGCAACCTGATCGCCCAATCGACCAGCGAAGGCGCTGGTTCCCTTGCGAATGAAATCACCTTCCAGGCCGTGTCCCATGGCTTCGTGCAACAACACACCTGGCCAGCCGGGGCCTAAAACGACGTCGAACTGTCCAGCGGGCGCATCGACTGATTCGAGATTGACCTGAGCTTGGCGCAAAGCTTCGCGCGCCATAGGCTGCCAGATGGAGGGGTCTGTGATCGCGTCATAAGGTTTCCGGCCGCCTGTGCCGACATATCCGCTTTCGCGCCGACCGTTGCGCTCCGCAATGACCATGATGTTGAGCCGTACCATCGGGCGGACGTCATTGATGCGCGCGCCGTCTTGTTTGAGGATAGCAATGCCGCGACGTGTCCCGGACAGCGTCGCTGTGACTTGAACCACTTCGGGATCGAGCGCCCGGACGAATCCGTCAATTTGTTGCAATAGGCTGACCTTATCCTTGAAAATAGGATCCTCGGTCGGATCGATGTCGGGATAGAGAGATATATTCGTGCGGCGGGGGAGTTCGCTCATCACACCATCATGGCCAACTTTGACCAATTGAACGGCGCCAGACGCACGCTTGAGTGAGTCGGGTGATAGCTCGGAGCTTTGTGCAAATCCTGACGCTTCGCCGGCGACGCAGCGCAGGCCGAAGCCTCGGGATGTGTCGAAACTCGCCGTTTTCAGTCGCCCATCGTCAAAAGTCAGCGCCTCTGAAGATGACCGTTCAACAAAAAGTTCGCCGTCATCAGCGCCGCGCAACGTGTCTGACAGGATACGCTCCGCCGCGACAGCGTCCAAATCACTGTCTTCAAAGACAAAATCGGCCATTCAAATCTCTTTAAATTTGTCGAGAGCGGTGGACAGTCACCCGCCTTTTCGGTTCTCATGCAGGTAACAGGGGTTTATTCCCGCAACAAGCCGGGATAAGAGCCGCGAAGTGTCACATTGTCTGCGACAATCCGCGTCCATTCGGACCATCGGATTGAGGGAGCATCGTGGCTATAGAGGGACCGGGCGCGCCACGTTGAGCTAGCCTAAGTTTATAATGAGGATTTCATGCGCGCGTTAAACGCCATGCTGAGCACAGCCGGAGCGGGTCTTCTGACCCTTATGTCCGCTGGTGCCGCTTTCGCCCAAGACCGGCAGGTCGGCCCAACACAAGATGGTTGGTATCTTCAGGAGGCGGCGACGCCTGTGATGGAGGAGCTAACTCGGGTTCACGATATTGTTCAGGTGATCATCACGTTGATCGTGATTTTCGTCGTTGGCCTGATGGCCTACATTATGATCCGCTTCCGGGAGAGTAAGAACCCGGTGCCGTCTAAGACGTCTCACAATACGCTGATCGAGGTCATCTGGACGGTGGTTCCGGTTATCATCTTGGTGATCATCGCGATCCCGTCGATGAACTTGCTCTACATGCAGGACCGTCTGCCGCAGACCCAAATGACGGTGAAGGTGGTCGGCAACACGTGGAATTGGCTTTATAGCTATCCGGACTACGAAAATGTCGAAGAATATGTGTCCAATCCGTTGGACGAAACGCAGTCCAAACAGGTTGGTCAGCCCTATCTACTGGCGACAGATGCGCCCCTGATTGTGCCGATCAATACTAAGGTCAAAGTGTTGGTGACGTCAGTCAACAATATGCATGCTTGGGCCGTTCCAAGCTTTGGCGTCAAGATGGACGCTGTGCCGGGCATCATCAATGAAACCTGGTTCGAAGTGTTCGAAGAGGGCACATATTACGGTCAGTGTTCCGAAATATGCGGCATCAATCACTATTACATGCCGATTGAGGTCAAGGCGGTGAGCCAGGCCGAATTCGCTCGGTTCATCGCTGGTGGCGGTGAAGTTGAAGACAAATTTGCGAAACTAGAAGGCGGCGCGGCTGTGTCCGCGGCCAACGACTAGGACAAGAGAAGACTCATGGTTGCTATTTCCGGCGAAGATATTCCGGTCGTTCATGACGATCACGATGAAAAGCCCCGCTTTTTCGAGCGTTGGTTCTATTCCACAAACCATAAGGATATCGGGACACTCTACCTGATTTTCGGGATCATCTCCGGCCTCGTGGGTGGTTTCCTGTCCTTCATGATGCGTTTGGAGCTGATGGCTCCGGGGATCGACATCTTCACCAACGAACACACTTATCTAGTGTTTGTCTCTATGCACGGCCTGATCATGATCTTCTTCATGGTGATGCCCGCCTTGATTGGGGGGTTCGGCAACTGGTTCATCCCGATTATGATCGGCGCGCCGGATATGGCCTTCCCACGGATGAACAATTTGTCGTTCTGGCTCCTGCCCGTCGCGTTTATCTGCTTGATGATCAGTTTCTTTGTGCCCGGGGCTGCGGAAGGGAACGGTTTCGGCGGTTCCTGGGTGATGTATCCACCGCTCTCGACCACCGGGTCTCCCGGACCCGCCTTTGACTTCATTATTATTGGTCTTCTAGCGGCGGGCTTCTCGTCCATCTTCGGCGCGATCAACTTCATCACGACGATCTTAAATATGCGCGCGCCCGGCATGACCATGCACAAGATGCCGCTCTTCGCGTGGTCAGTTCTGGTCACAGCGTTCCTGTTGCTCTTAGCTTTGCCTGTTTTGGCGGCCGCTTTGTTCATGTTGCTGACTGACCGAATCGAAGGCGGCACAGCCTTCTTCGATCCGGCCCGTGGCGGCGACCCGCAAATGTTCCAGCATCTGTTCTGGTTCTTTGGTCACCCAGAAGTTTACATCATGATCTTGCCGGCCTTCGGTATTGTGTCCCACATCATCTCGACCTTCTCTAAGAAACCGATCTTCGGTTATCTCGGCATGGCTTACGCGATGGTTGCAATCGGTGTGGTCGGCTTCGTGGTCTGGGCGCACCATATGTACACGATCGGGATGGATGTGAATGTGAAGGCCTACTTCGTGCTCGCCACCCTTGTGATTGCGGTGCCGACGGGCGTGAAAGTCTTCTCTTGGCTTGCCACCATGTGGGGCGGCTCGATTCGCTTCACCGTGCCAATGATCTGGGCGCTGGGCTTTATCTTCTTATTCGTCGTTGGCGGCGTGACAGGTGTGATGCTCGCCAATGCTGGCGTCGATACCTATCTGCACGACACATATTATGTAGTCGCGCACTTCCACTATGTTCTGTCTATGGGTGCAGTCTTCGGTATCTTTGCGGCTTGGTATTACTGGCACGGCAAGATGTTTGGCTATCACTATAGCGGTTTCCTCTCGCGCCTGCACTTCTGGCTATTCTTCATTGGCGTGAACATGATCTTCTTCCCGCAGCACTTCCTCGGGTTGAACGGCATGCCGCGTCGCTATGTCGACTATCCGGTTGAGTTTGAATTCTGGAACCAGGTCAGCTCTTGGGGCGCGTTTGTGACCCTAGCGTCTGTTGTCGTCTTCTTCCTCGTCATGGCTGAAGCCTTCCTGATGCGGAAGAAACGCAAAGTCGGAAACAATTATTGGGGTGAAGGGGCGACAACACTGGAATGGACGATTTCCAGCCCGCCGCCCTACCACCAGTTCAGCGTCCTGCCGCGTATCGATGGCGGTGACGAGGATCACGCGCACTAGAGCTGTGGTTTCCCACTCTGACACTATTCAAGAGGCCGCCGGCGACACACCGGCGGCCTTCATTGCGACTGGCGGGGCTGGTCTGTCCTTGGCCGGACCGAGGGACTATTTCGCCTTGATGAAACCGCGCGTGATGAGCCTTGTGGTATTCACAGCGATTTGTGGCCTCCTTCTGGCGCCTGGGTCCTTGTCCGGTTCGATCGGCTTTGGGTCAGCGTTCATTGCGATTTTCTGTATTGCTGTTGGTGCCGGCGCCTCCGGTGCGCTCAATATGTGGTATGATAGCGACATCGACGGGGCGATGGCCCGAACCTCGCAACGCCCCATTCCCAAAGGCGTTCTCAGCCCGCGTGCGGCCCTTGGCTTCGGCACGGTTATGTCTGTCGGATCGGTTTGGTTGCTCTTAGTGGCCACCAATTGGATCGCAGCAGGCCTGCTCGCCTTCACTATCTTCTTCTATCTCGTCATTTACACGATCTGGCTTAAACGCAGCACGCCACAAAACATCGTCATTGGCGGGGCAGCTGGTGCGTTTCCACCGATGGTGGCCTATGCCGCCGTTACAGGCACAATTACCCTTGATAGTGTGATCTTGTTCGCCATCATCTTCTTCTGGACGCCACCGCATTTCTGGGCACTCGCCCTCTATAAGCAGACCGATTATGGCCGGGTCGGTATTCCGATGATGCCTAATGTGCGCGGCGCCAAATCGACCCGCCTGCAGATTTTCGTCTATTCTCTGATCTTGCTGGCGATCAGCCTCTTGCCTCTGGCGACGGGACTTGGCGGCTGGATTTATGGGGTTGTTGGTGGTGCGTTGAGTGCTGTGTTTGTCGCACTCGCTTGGCGGGTCTTCGGGTCGCGTGCGGGCGATAAGCCAACTGAGACTGATAGCGATACGCTCTATGCGGTCCGTAATGGCAATCAGTCGGCCCGCAATTTGTTCCTCTATTCCATTCTGTACCTATTCGCCCTGTTTGCGGTTCTGACGGTCGACCATTTGATTTTCGGAGGTCTCTAAAAATGCCAGAATATCGTGACGAACCTACCGAATTTGCGGCCCCGACCCGTGAAGAGGTGCGCGCCCGCAGTTGGCGTAATGTCGCTATTGCGCTCGGCTTAGTCGGCTTCATGGTGCTAGTCGCCATTTCAATCATTCTGCGACAACCTGTTTAGAGGCCTTTGATCTCATGACTCGCAATACCAAGACCCAGATGCTTCTGATCGGCCTCGCGGTCGCGATGCTAGGCCTCGGCTTTTCTTCCAAAACGCTTTACGACACGTTCTGCCGCGTCACAGGCTTTGGCGGCACGCCTCAGATCGCGATGAACGAAGAAAACCTCTCCGTTGTGCTTGACCGCAAAGTGACGGTGAAATTCGACAGTAATGTCAGCCCGGATCTGCCGTGGGAGTTCAAACCGACCCAACGCGCGATGGAGGTCAATCTCGGTCAGACGGGCCTCGCTTATTACACAGCCAAAAATACATCGGACAAACCCATTACGGGCGTCGCTACATTCAATGTCACGCCGACAAAAGCTGCGCCCTATTTTGTCAAAACCGAATGTTTCTGTTTTACGGATCAGACGTTGCAGCCGGGCGAGGAGATGACCATGCCGGTTCTATTCTTCGTTGATCCAGAATTGGATGCGAGTGAACGGCATTCTGATATTACCGAAGTTGTGCTGAGCTACACTTTTTTTGAATCTGAGAACCAACCCCAAATCACTGCGGCTATTCAACTAGACGCGCTGCCCTAATCCCCTGACTTTGCGGGTGGGAATTCACCCGCGTGGTTGCGAAGCAAAAGCGCCGTCGGTATAGGCGGTGAAAAGAATAACCGGTCAGTGCGTTATCTCGTACGGCCTATCAAGGACATGCTCATGGCTGGCGCCGTCGAACACGACTATCACATCCTTCCGCCGAGCCCGTGGCCGTTCCTATCGGGGATAGCTGCTCTGATCTGGGGTTTGGGCATGGTGACACTGTTCACCGGGCTCGTGCCGCGTAATGGCGACAGCCCAATGTTGGAGTTTTTCTTCGCACGGGGCTTGGATACAATCCAAGGCCGCGAGGGCGCAGGCGGTGGCTGGATCATCGTCGTGCTTGGCACGTTGTTCGCCGCCTATTGTATGTTTGGTTGGTGGAAAGACGTGGCGGCTGAAAGTGCCCGCGGCGAGCACACACCGGTGATCGACCTCGGTCTGCGCTACGGCATGATCATGTTTATTATGCAGGAGGCCATGTTCTTTGTGGGCTGGTTCTGGATGTTCTTCGAACTGGGTCTGTTCCATAAGTTCCGCGCTGGTTGGAACCCTGATGTTCTCGAAAACTCGACAGAATATGCCTCATGGCCCCCGCCGTCTATCGAGACTGTCGATCCATGGCATCTGCCCCTGATCAACACGCTGATCCTTTTATTGTCGGGCACGACTGTGACATGGGCGCACCACGCGCTGATCCACGGCAATCGTAAACACGCCAAATGGGGTCTCGGTCTGACCGTCATCCTTGGTGTTCTGTTTACGTCCGTTCAGGCTTACGAATATCTACACCTGTTCCATTATCGTCTCGAAGACGGTCTGCACGGCACGTTCTGGCTCTCGACCAATGTCTATGGGTCGGCCTTCTTCATGGCGACAGGCTTCCACGGTTTGCATGTACTGATCGGGACGATCTTCCTGTTTGCGATTTGGGCACGCCTGATGAATGGTGGCATGACACCAGAGAAGCATTTTGGTCTCGAAGCGGCCGCTTGGTATTGGCACTTTGTCGATGTGGTCTGGTTGTTCCTGTTCGCCTTCGTCTACGTCGCTTTCGTCTGACGCAGGTTAGCCCGTGACCCGGCGGCGCCCTGCGCCGATGGAAGCGGGCCTGTCGGGCCGATGCCCCGAATGTGGAGAAGGGCGGCTCTTCTCTCGATGGCTTACGTTTGAGCCGCGCTGCTTAGCTTGCGGCGCGGATTTCGCTTCCTTTGAAGATGCAGGGGACGGCCCAGCCGTCTTTGTGATTTTCATTGTCGGCATTCTTATTGTGCCGATACCCGTATTATTATCGCTCGCGCTCGGTTGGTCGGGTTGGCTTCTGCGCGTGTTACGCGGTGTTATATTCGCGCAGGGCTGGGCCAAACATGCACGCGAACAACAGTTCAAGAATACATAATGTCTCTTCGCTTTAGACCAATGCCGGGCCTGTCGCTCGCCGTGCTGATCTGCCTGCCAATCCTGCTTGGTCTCGGTATTTGGCAGTATCAACGTTGGCAGTGGAAGAAGGACATTCTCGCTGAAGTCGAAGCGTCTGTAACCGCGCCACCCATCGTCGGTTTAAGAGCCTTGGCCATTGCCCGGACCAGCAGCACACGGCTCGATTTTCGTCGTATTGAATTTGACGCAGAGCCCGTTGGGCCAACTTGGCACGTCTACCGTCCTGAGGGTGCCATTCAGTGGCAGCCCTTCCGACAGGTCGAAATGGATGGCGATACGGCTTTGGTCGGCTTTCCCAGTTTTGCCGATCAATCAAAAGACACAGTGATGCCGCCCGAACTCAGCGGACCTCGTGCGGGTTATGTGCGCCGGGTTCGACCCCGAAACGGTGCTGCAACATGGTTCGGGACAGAGAGTGATGCCGAGCGTAATCGCTGGTTTGAGATCAATCCAGATGGTGCATGGGTCCAAGGGGATGCGCTCTATATCGACCTTCACCCGACGGAAACCAATGCGAATGATCTTCCGGTGCGCCGCCCCGAGATCGCCAATAACCATGTCAGCTATATGCTGACATGGTGGTCCTTCGCGGCGATTTTGCTGATCATCTACGCCATCCTCCACCGCCGTGCGGGACGGCTGAACTGGTCATGAGCCGTTTATCGACACGTGTCACAACGACGACAGAAATTGCCGTGCATGCCGCCAGTGGGCCGCTGATTTTACGCCACCCGCGTTGGTCTGATTATGAACAATGGGCAGCGATCCGGCAGGCGGACGCCGACTATCTCAGGCCATGGGAGCCGGATTGGCTAGAGGGTCATTTATCACGGTCGAGTTATCGGATGCGCCTGTCGCGGTTCAAAAAGATGGTGGCGAGCGACAGTGCTTATCCATTCCATATTGTCCGCGCGGATACTGACGCACTGATCGGCGCGGTCAATCTGACCCATATCGAACGTGGTGCAGCGCAATCCGCCAAGCTTGGATATTGGATAGCCCAAGCGCATATGAGCCGAGGTCACGGGCGGGCGTCGGTCCGGGCTTTAACGCGATTTGCTTTTGATACGCTGGCCTTACATCGGATCGAGGCGGCCGTTCAGACAGAGAATGAGCCGTCGATACGTGTTCTTGAAACCAATGGCTACCAGCTTGAAGGACGTGCGCGCGGCCTATTACGGATCAATGGAGCTTGGGCAGATCATGCTATTTATGCGCGTCTCAGAACGGATTAAGCGCCTCTAGAACGTGTCGGTTAAGGTGATCGATAAACGTCGCCCACGCTGCCGCTCAAACCGCTCACTTCGAATTAATGGCCCTAAGCGGCGATCTGGTGTCAGGAAGCGATCTCGTTCCTGAATGACCGTATTATCGAGCAGGTTTGTGCCGCTAATGGTCAGTTGCATCCCGAAGACATTTTTATGGATCAACCCCAAAGAAAGGAAGGGGCGCCGCACGACAATGGTTCGAATATCGTCCAGCCGATAGAAGGGGCTAGACTCATCATTATTGACCTGACCTGTTAGGGCGATGTTGGATTGGGGAATGTCGTAACGTGCGAACAGGCTGTAACTATATTCTTCGTTGAAATTAATCTGTCGCTGTTCACCGGTTAGAGGATCGTCGATCTCTGACTCACCAATGCCGCCGCTGGCCTCCAAGCGCAGCCCGGGTACGCCGAGCGTATCGAACAGAAGCGTTGCGTTCGCTTCGACACCATATCGTGTGGCACTGTCCAAATTTCCGGGGGCCTCAGCATTGTTGCTAAGTAAAATTCGGTCAATCGGATCTTCGATTAATTCCAAATAGGGGCGAATCCGCCCAGAGAGTAATTTGTCGTCAGTGCGTTCAAACTCCAATGAAAGTTCGGTGGACTGGGATGGCTTGATTTCCGCATTGCCAGAGGTGAGCAAATTATCGACCAAGTTGCGGGTCGAAACAAACGTGTCGAAATCTAACTGTCCGACGCTTCGATCCGCTTTGGCGCGCAAGGTATAGCGATCGGACACTCTATAGCTGACAGCTGCAAAGCCTTTCGGTCGGAAAAAATTCCGTGCATCGCTTAGTGGATTGACGACTTGAAGGCTTGAGTATTCAGCTCCGATTGATGTCTGCAAGGATAGGTCTGATGAGATTTGCCAGCTATCCGTGATCCGCGCATTGAAGCGGTCTTCTTCAACTCGGACTTCATCGATGATCGGCGCGGTAAAACTGTTCTGGAACGTCGTTGCGGACTCGAGGAAGTTATAGGCATATTCGACAGAGATTTGGACATCGTGATCTGACCCGGCCTTGAAACCATATTCGGCGCGACCGATCAGTTCGCCTTCTTTGAAATCCTCAGAAAACTTTGTGCGGAGCGGTATCGAGCCGTCGCGGGCACTGACGAAAACCACACCGCTTTCGCCGTCATCAAGTTGGTTTAGCGCGATGAGTTTTAGGGTGCCGTCAAGCCCAGCGATTGGAAGAGGCAACGCGTAATCACCGCCAATTTCGATCTGGATTTCATCTTCGCCAATATCGGCGAAGCTCTCGCCTGAAGTCCTGGTCGGATCAATGGCCGTGAATATTTCACGCAGTCCGTTATTCTCATTATCCTTTTCAATTGATGCATTGAGGTTGGCGACGTGGCCAGCAAAGCGCCCGATAGTCGGCGTCCAAGTTAGATTGAGATTGGCACCAGGCGCCACATTGCGCAGATAAACATCCTCCGTCCGATCCTCAATCAGAGCGCCGCTTGAGTCAAAAAACCGCTCAACTGAATCTTCCGTGAGTGTGAATTGACGGTTTTTAAGCCCAACTGAAAAACCAAGATCGCCGCGTCGTCCTGACAGGACGACCTCGCCCTCGAGGATCTGTGGTTCTGTTCCTTCTTCGAACCGAGCTGAGTAGCGCCAACGGCCTGAGAGTTCCACGGCCCGCGCGACCACATTGACAACCTGTCCCGACAAGCCCGGAATATCGAGCGAAGCTCCGTCCAGGACTTCGATGCGCACAACGGTCCCAGCCGGGATACGGGATAGAATGTCCTCAGCGTCCTGACTTTTGGTCGATGGACGCCGTCCATTGATGAGAAAATTTGTATCGGCTACCCCGAAACCGCGTTCATCGTCGCCGCTTCGAAGCGTGAAGCCGGGGATGCGCTCGACCATATCCAGCGCTGTATTGGGCTGAAATTGTGCGAAGAATGACGGCGCGAAACTGTCAAGGTTAGCGGCCTGTTCGGCCGGCACAGCCACGTCTTGACGCGCGAACACAGGTGCAGCTGTGCTCGCCAAAACGACCGCAATAATAGTAAAATCTCTGGCTCCCAAACCGATCCCCATTATCCCGACTTATTGGTGCCAGTGTCTTTAATTTCCATGGCGAATTCTGCCCTATCCGGGGGCTGTGCTCAGGTCTAGGGCGAAACTATCATAGGGTGTAAAAACGCCTCTATACGTTTTCATCGACATCACGCTAATGTTTCGACCGATACGTCGCGTAGTGTCAGTGGTGTGCGTTTAATTGGGTTTTGAATCCGTTCCGTTATGACGTCGAATGCTTCATCAATTGATGTCGCAGAAAGAATATCGTTCGCCATCTCTTTGCTCGCAAATCCTTCGGTGATGATACGGCTGAACTCATCAAGAAGTTTATCCCAATAGCCCGTATTTGAGAGGAACAGAATTGGTTTGTCGTGCAGGTTCAGCCGTTGCCAAGACAAGACTTCGACGGCTTCTTCCAGCGTGCCAATCCCGCCCGGTAGAATGATAAAGGCATCGGACGCGCCATACATGCGGATTTTTCGAGTGTGCATGTCGGTGACAATTTCGTGCTCAATTTCCGGCAATAAGGCCTCGGCCTCGCGCAAAACCTCAGGAATAACACCAAGGACAGCGCCGCCTTCAGAATGAGCCGCACGGGCAACGGCGCCCATCAGGCCCAACCCGCCTCCACCGTAGACAAGTTTAAGTCCACGAGCCGCGATGGCTTCGCCGAGTTCGCTCGCCAGCAGAATATGGTGGGGCATCCGGCCCGGGGAAGAGCCACAAAAGACGGCAATGGATTTTAGGTTTGGGTGGGCTTCATTCACTCTGATATCTCCTCTTATCATTACGCTAAGCTGCAGGCATGATTGAGGGGTTAAGATAGACTGCCGACAGCACCGCAACTGTCACGACGCTAGAATCAAGGATGTCATGAAAAAAACGCGTGTTGCAGGGATGATTGGCGGCGGGTTAGCCTTGGCGCTCGCCTTGTTTGCTGGGGTGAGCCTCAGCGGTCGAACCAACGGGCCGGATATACCCGTTTCTGATTCTGCCAATCAAGTCGCGGCATCGTTGACACCGGTTACATTCACTCGCGTTGCAGAGCTTTATAGCGAAGGTCGGCTCGTGCTTCGACTGTCTGGTATCGCGGAGCCATCATCCGTAATTGTTCTGCTGGATCGCGGCGAACGGATCAGGCAGGTCAGGACGACCGAACAGGGGATCTGGTCCGCAACCGTCGATGTGTCGGGGCAAGGTATGGCCATCGAAGCGATCATGTTTGATGTCAGCAGCAACACGGATATTGAGGAAACGGATCTGACTGAGACGGATCCGGTCTCCGGTGCGATCAGCATTCGCGGTCTCGAAACGATATTCAGAATTCAACGTCCGACCGAAGACGCCCCTGACGCTCCGGCTCTTGTGATGATCAGCGCGCCGGGCGCAGCCACACGCCTCGTACAGAGTCCATTTGGCGGGCTTCCCAATTCAGGGCCGTTGGCCATCGGGGCCATTGATTATGATGATGCGGGCGGCGTTATTTTCTCTGGACTGTCGGAAGCGCAGGGCCGCATTCGACTGTATGTGTCCAATGCGGCGATTGGCGAAACACGGGTCGGCCCCGATGGGCGCTGGACCTATATCGCCAGCTCCGTAATGCCGCTCGGTGAATATCAGGTGCGCGCCCAATTATTAAATGAGGCGGGCGAGGGTCCAATTGTGTCGGTTCCGTTTGAACGACTTCCGCCTGTGCCCTCTTCCGATTCGAATGATGGAACGCTGTCCGTGAATTTTGAGCCTTTCAGATGGCAAATCCGCCGCTCATTGATCGGTGGCGGCGTACAGAGCACGGCGATTTTCGCGCCTGAATAAAGCCGCTTTACTCTATTCCGCAGCCTGCGGCACAGGCGCAGCTGTTGTGCTGCCCTTGCCACGCCATTTCTTGATCCGCTGCGTCCAAACATAAGGGGCCGCCAAAAGTACGGGCGTCAGCAGCAAGGTGAGGATGGTCGCAAAGGATAGGCCGCAAACTAGCGCATAAGACAGAGGCTTCCAGATATCTGACGTTCCTGACCCGCGCGCATCGAAATGACCTGTGGTCACGTTCGCGTCGAAACCGATAACAAGAGGCATCAAACCTACAACTGTCGTGATGGTTGTCAGCAGGACCGGACGCAGGCGTTGGGCTGATGTCCGGATCGCGGCGTCGATGGGATCAGATCCTTTTTCTAACAGACGCTGATAAGTGTCGATCAGAACGATATTATTGTTCACGACAATCCCCATCAGGGCGATCACGCCAGTCATGGTCAAAACCATCGACACGTAAGGGTAGAAGATCAGACCGAGCAACACGCCAAAGACGGATAAGATCACAGCAGAGAGCGTCAGCAGGACGTGGTAGAAGCTGTTAAACTGCAGCAGCAAGATCACACTCATCATGAACATAATCGCGGCGAGCGCTGCTATACCGAAGGCAGCGGCTTCAGCATTTTCTTCCTGCTGGCCTAAGAAACGCCAATTTACGTCCTTAGGCAAGTCCGCTTGGGTGTTGAGCCATTCGCGTAACTCTTCAACCTGAACATTGGGCGCATAACCATCCGCTGTATTGGCTTTGACCTCGAACACAGCCGCCTGATTGCGGCGGGCGATGCTGTCTTCGCGCGGGCGGGCCGTACGTTCGACGACAGAGGCGAGGGGTATAGCCCCGCGCGGCGTTTGGATGCGAAGTTCATCAAGCGCGCGGATATCGCGCGCTGATTCTGGCAAGCGGATGCGGATGTCGACTTCTTCGTCATTATCCAGCGGTCGGAAATAACCAACGAGAGCTCCTTCAGTGACGAACTGGACCGTCTGGCCGATCCGGTTCACGTCGAGGCCCAAGCGACCTGCTTCCTCTTGATTGACGTTTAGTTGCCATTCGATGCCCGGCAGAGGCAAAGTTGTCTCAATGTCGAGCACGCCTTCCATCTGACTGAGATAGGCTTCGGCGGATCGCGTCGCCTGAGCGACGGCTATACGGTCGCGTCCGGTGAACTCAATACCGATATCTTTGCCGATCGGCGGACCATTACTGGCCGCTGTCACTTCTGGAATGACGCCGGGCATATCGGCAACGGCGACACGAATATCCTCTAAAATAGTTTTCACCCCGCGACGGTCGGCGAAATCTTCCAATTGGAAGAAGACTTTGACCACAGCGTCGCCCGGCTCATCCGCTAGCCCGTCCATCTGTGCGCCGCCGCCGCCATTCATACCGGCAACAGCGTAAACGCCTTCAATACCCTCAATGTTGGCTTCGGTGATCCGGCGCTCGACTTCTAAGGCAAGATTGCGCTTGGCTTCGGGGGTCGAGTTACCCCGAGCGCGAATAAACACATAAACCTGATCAGACGGCGTTTGTGTAAAAAATTCAACTGGTTTGGGCGGAGGACCGGACATTGATTTACCGAAGGCGAGAACGATCACAAAGCATAGCGCGATGGCTGCGCCGAGCACGATGAGCGGGAATCGGATCAACCGCTTTACCAGCCGGACATAGATGCCAGTCATCCCAGTAAGCTTCGTTGGGTCACCGCCTTCGCCGGCGAGCGCCAGAGCTTGAGCTTTGGCTTCCTCTGACATCGTGCCCGAATTACGGCTGAACCGTTCACGGAGGCCACCGACTAGTGCGCCAATGGTCGGTAGGAATATGAGCGCCATCAACACAGAGGCTGACAACACATAGATCATGGTCAATGGGAAATAGGCCATGAACTTGCCTGTGATAGTTTCCCAGAACAGCAGCGGCAGAAAGGCGGCCAGTGTTGTTGCGGTAGAGCTAATGATCGGCCAGAACATGCGCTCACCAGCCATTTTGTAAGCTTCTTTGGCTTTCAGCCCTTCGGCTAATTTGCGATCGGCATATTCGATAATGACGATGGCGCTATCGACCAGAACCCCCACGGACAGGATCAGCCCGAACAGGATCATCATATTGATGGTCTCGCCCTGTATCCACATGATGCAGAGAGAGATCAGGAATGAACCGGGAATAGCAAAGCCGACGAAGAGCGCAGAGCGCAGCCCCAGTGCGATCAGGCAGACGATGAAGACCAGTAAAATCGCATTGATGATGGAGGATGAGAGAGACCTCACCATGTCCAGAATGTAGCGCGATTTGTCCTGACTATATTCGACGCTGATCGTGTCCGGCCAACCATCACTGGTTTGGTACTCCTCGACCACTTCGCGCACCGCAGCGATTGTATCGAGGATGTTCTCACCATTGCGCTTGGTGATTTCGACTGAGACAGAATTGTTATTATTATAGCGCGCGTAACTTTGCGGGTCTTTGTAGGTCCGGCGTACGACGGCAATATCGGACATGCGCACCACCGCGCCGCTATCATCCGTGCGAACAATGAGCTTAGATAAATCATCAGCATTCTCGATCAGGCCGGGCAGCTTCACGTTGAACTGACCATTACTAGTTTCGAGCGAACCCGCCGTGATGAGGGTGTTGTTACGCGAAATTGCGGCGGCAAGTTCGTCAAAGGTGATGCCAGCAGATTCCAATAAAGTTGGATCGATGACGGCTTCGAGCACATCCGTGCGTTCACCGCTAATATCAGCTGCCAAGATCGACGGAATGCCTTCGATCCGCTGCTGCAGCTCTTTGGCCGTATTCTGTAGTGTGCGTTCGGGCGCGTCGCCAAACAGGTTGACGACAAAAATCGGCATGCTCGATGTGTCGATTTCTTCGACGATTGGTTCTTTGGCTTCGTCGGGGAATTCGGCGCGGGCGCGATCTACCGCTTCCTGCACATCAAGAACGGCCTGATCCTGGTCGAAAGACGGCGTAAATTCGAGAATTACATAGGCGACATTATTAGCCGCTACGGCGTCCATCTGTTTTAGCCCGTCAATGGATTTAAGTTCAGTCTCCAGAGGCCGAATAAGCAGACGTTCGGAGTCAGCGGGCGAAACGCCGGGCAGAACAACACGAACATTGACGAAGGGCACGGGAATATCAGGTTCGGCATCGAGCGGGAGCTGGTTAATCGCCACCAAGCCGCCAACAATGATGAATAGCATGACGCCCAGCGTCACCCGCCAGGCATTAATCGCAAAACCGACAATCCGTTCCATGGCGCTAATTCAATTCGGCGTTAGGGCTGACGCTGACCGATGAGGCCCCGTCTCGCGCGGCGTCAGCTTCTGTCTTTGGATCGACTTCTGTGCCGACAGAGACGTAATCTTGGCCTTCGACGATGATCCGGGTTCGTTCAGGTAGGCCGAGCACCCAGAGGCCGGCAGCGGTTTCGTCAACCTGTCGGATCGCTGCGAAGCGCACGCGATTAGACGCATCAATATAGCGAATACCTGTCGCACCATCATCGTTTAGGGCCAGAATTCCGGATGGGATCAGACTTGCCTTAGCCTCACCGATCTTCAGGTCTAGCGTGGCGGACACGCCCGCTTTCAACGCATAGTCTGCGTTCGGGATAGTCATTTCCATCTCAAAGGTGCGTGTTGCCGGATTGGCGACAGATTCGATGAAGGACACAGTCCCGGTCACGGCTTCGCCCGTGGCGAGGCGGATATTGACGTCTTGTCCGATCGCAACTTGTCCGACCTGGGTTTCGGTCAGTTCGGCTTCCAGCTTGAGCGGGTCCAGCTCTACAATTAGGGCACAAGGCTGGCCGGGAGATAGATAGTCGCCGACTTCCGCCATGCGCATTTCATAAATGCCCGCAAACGGCGCGCGTAAGACGATATTGCCCAGTTCGATCTGCGCCTGTTTTAACTGCGCGCGGGCCGCATCCACGGCCGCCCGGTCACCATTCAGTGATGTGGCAGAGCGGTAGCCTTTATCGACCAAAACCGTCGTCGCGGCCAGATCGGCCTCAACCTTAGACAATTGGGCTTTGGCCTGATCGACCATGGCTTGGCGGGCGTCTGTGTCTTGGCGGCAAATAATGTCACCGCGATTGACGCGCGCGCCTTCGCGCACAGGGGTGGAGGTTAGGGACGCGGCCGTCTTGGCTTTCACTTCGACACGGCGATTGGGCATGGTACGCCCATAATTGGTCAGGCGGATCGGGTGGGTCTGGGCGGTGACACTGCGCACGACGACGGTCGGCAAGGCCTGTTCAGCCTTTTGCGCGTTCGGATCAACATCCGCATAAATGTCTGGATCATAGCCGATAGAGCTAATCGCAAACCAAGCGCCCAAGCCGATAACGGCGATCGCAGCGAGGATATAGGATCTATTGAGTTTCATAGCGGCCTTCTTACGCCCCAGCGTCTAAACGAGACGCAAAAACTGGACGTCTAATCCAGTCGCTCACGCCTTCATTATTGCATGAAATTGGCAGAGCAACGACTATTCCTGCAAGTCCCGCGCTCAATAACGCATAGGTTTGGTCGCGCCAGTCACGTTCTTATACAAAATTGGCTTAAATCGGGCTTGCACCACCCGTTTCGTCTCGTCAGGTTGAGCGGACGCAAACGCGTGCAGAAAAGACGGGCGTAAACAGGCGGATGGCCAAGATTTTGGCCAAATCAGGATTAGAATCAGGGTTGAATAAGCGTATGAGCTCCATTCTCGATCAGTTGCATGACCGGCGCGACAAAGCACGCGAAGGCGGGGGGCAGAAACGGATCGACGCGCAGCATGCCAAAGGCAAGCTGACCGCGCGTGAACGTTTGTCGCTGCTACTCGACCCCGGATCATTCGAAGAATTCGACATGTTCGTGACGCACCGGAGCACAGATTTCGGCATGGAAGCATCCAAACCGGCGGGCGACGGCGTGGTGACGGGCTGGGGCACGATTAATGGGCGCAAGACCTTTGTCTTTGCGCAAGACTTCACCGTCTTTGGCGGATCCTTGTCCGAAACTCACGCACAGAAGATCAACAAGGTGCAGGAAATGGCGATGCGCCACGGCGCGCCGATCATTGGCCTGCAAGATTCAGGTGGCGCGCGCATCCAAGAAGGTGTCGCAGCGCTGGCGGGTTACACCTCCGTCTTCCAGAACAATATCCTAGCCTCCGGCGTGATCCCACAGATTAGCGTCATCATGGGGCCAAGCGCGGGCGGTGCGGTCTATTCTCCCGCGCTGACCGACTTTGTCTTTATGGTGCGCGATACCTCCTACATGTTCCTGACCGGGCCCGACGTGCTCAAGACCGTAACCAATGAAGTCGTCACGGCTGAAGAACTGGGCGGGGCCAAGACCCACACGACCAAATCCTCCGTCGCGGACGGCGCGTTTGATAATGATATGGAAGCGCTGGCGGAAATTCGCCGCCTGTTCGACTTCCTCCCGCTCAATAATCAGGCTGAGGTGCCGAAACGGCCGTTTTTTGACAATCATGACCGGATTGATGAGTCCCTCGACACGCTGGTCCCGGATAATCCCAACCTGCCCTATGATATGCATGAGCTGGTGCGGAAGATCGCGGATGAGGGCGATTTCTTTGAAATTCAAAAGGACTTCGCCAAGAATATCCTCTGCGGCTTCATCCGCCTCGAAGGTCAGACGGTCGGCGTGGTCGCGAACCAGCCGATGGTGCTGGCGGGCTGCCTTGATAGCGATGCGTCGCGTAAAGCCGGACGCTTTGTGCGCTTCTGCGACTGTTTCGATATTCCGATCCTGACGCTGGTCGATGTGCCCGGCTTCCTGCCCGGCACGGATCAGGAATATGGCGGCGTCATCAAACATGGCGCGAAACTGCTCTATGCTTACGGCGAAGCGACCGTGCCCAAAGTCACTGTCATCACGCGCAAAGCCTATGGCGGCGCCTATTGCGTCATGGCCCCCAAACATCTGCGCGGCGACATCAACTATGCGTGGCCCACCGCCCAAATCGCCGTGATGGGCGCGAAAGGCGCGGTCGAGATTTTGCATCGCAAAGACCTCGGCGACGCTGAGAAAACGGCAGAGCATGTCGCCAGTTACGAAGAGAAATTCCTCAGCCCGTTCCGCGCCGCCGAACGCGGCTATATCGACGAAGTCATCCAGCCGCACTCGACACGGCGGCGGGTGTGTCGGGCGCTGGCATTGGCGAAGGACAAGCAGCTCGAGAACCCGTGGAAGAAGCATGGGAATTTGCCGCTGTGAGTGAAGGGCAATTAGAGAGACGAAAATCTTTGAGGTTTAGCGACGTTGTGGCGTTGATAGCTCTTGCAGCATCCATTTATGCGGTCTTTTTGAATCAAAGAACCTTCAATCTGGAGGAAAAAAGACTTTCTGGGGAAATGGAATTACTTTTTACTCCAAGAGTTGATGGTGGAATAATTAAAATTGATAATCCTGATGAAAATAAGTTCGTTAGACATGTAATATTAGTTCTCCCTGAGAAATTTTTATCACGTGAAGCTTATCTTGCTCGAGACAACGAAATAGACATCGAAGACTTGAATAGGCACTTAGCTTGCTATCTTGAGAACGTATTTTTTGACACGCTCGAAATGGATGATGGGCGGTTAGAAAATGTCTTAGAAACTTACATATCCGACACTCGAGCTATGTATCCGGAAACAGATTTTAGCCCATTAGGTTTCGATATGCCGTTTGGAATTCCTGTCGGTATTTTGTCTAGCTATAGAACGCTCGGTGAAGATGTAGAAAGTTTATCTACGTATACTTTGGGGGGGCGATTTAGGTTCGGTTATGAACCGGACATGATGGAAAAGCACAGGCGGTTTTTTAGTTTTAACTACACAAACTCGCCTGAATATGTAGAGAGGCAGCGATGTTCCGAGCGCTCTGGAGAGGTTGCGATTTCCAGTTTCACTTTAGACCGTGCAAATATTAGGAACGAAAATTTATTATCTGTTCCAGCTGTTCTTGACAAAGAACTAGAGGAAAATGAGAGCATGCTCCGAAATACCTTTGCTTTCTGGATCGAACGTAGGCTGTAATGACTATCTCCAAAATCCTTATCGCCAATCGCGGCGAAATTGCGTGTCGGGTCATTAAGACCGCGCGGAAAATGGGCATTAAGACCGTGGCGGTTTATTCTGATGCGGATCGCAATGCGTTGCATGTCGACATGGCGGACAAGGCGGTTCACATCGGCGCGTCCCCGGCCAATCAGTCCTATCTGATCCAAGATAAAATTATTGAGGCCGCGCGCCAAACGGGCGCGGACGCCGTGCATCCGGGCTATGGTTTTCTGTCGGAAAATCCTGAATTTGCCGAACGGTTGAAAGCTGAAGGCATCGTCTTCATCGGCCCCAACCCGCACGCGGTGGTGTCCATGGGCGATAAGATCACGTCCAAGAAACTGGCGATGGACGCGGGCGTGTCCACGGTCCCCGGTCATATGGGCTTGATCGAAGATGCCGAAGACGCCGTCAAAATCTCCACGAAAATCGGCTATCCCGTTATGATCAAAGCGTCTGCGGGTGGCGGCGGCAAGGGCATGCGTATCGCGTGGAATGACGAAGAAGCCCGCGAAGGCTTTGCCGCGTCGAAGGCTGAAGCCGCGAGCAGCTTTGGCGATGATCGCATCTTCATCGAAAAGTTCGTCACCTCGCCGCGCCATATCGAAATCCAAGTGTTGGGTGATAAACATGGCAATGTCATCTATCTGGGCGAGCGCGAATGTTCGATCCAGCGCCGCAACCAGAAAGTTATCGAAGAAGCCCCGTCACCGTTTCTGGACGAAAAGACCCGCGCCGCCATGGGCGCGGAATCCGTCGCGCTGGCCAAAGCCGTCGATTACGACAGCGCCGGGACGGTCGAGTTCATCGTCGATGGCGACCGCAATTTTTACTTTTTGGAGATGAACACACGGCTGCAGGTCGAACATCCGGTCACGGAATTGATCACCGGTGTTGATCTGGTCGAACAGATGATCCGTTCCGCGCAGGGCGAGAAACTGTCGATGAGCCAAAAAGATGTGAAGCTAAATGGTTGGGCGCTCGAATCCCGTATTTATGCCGAAGATCCGTTCCGTAATTTCCTCCCCTCCATTGGTCGCCTGACCCGCTACCGTCCGCCCGTCGAAGGCGACCGCGAGAGCGGCGCGATTGTCCGCAATGATACAGGCGTGTTCGAAGGCGGCGAAATCTCAATGTATTATGATCCGATGATCGCCAAGCTCTGCACGTGGGGACCAGACCGCGGCATCGCGCTCGAAGCCATGCGCGATGCGCTCGATGTGTTTGAACTGGACGGCATCGGCCATAATATTCCGTTCCTGCAAGCCGTCTATGACCATGACCGCTTCATTCGCGGCGACATCACCACGGGTTTCATCGCCGAAGAATATCCTGACGGTTTTATGGGCGCGGAGCAGAATGCGGGCGTGATGCGCAAGCTCGGCGCGGTTTGTGCGCTGATGCATGACGTCGCCGAACATCGCGCGGCGGAAATTTCGGGCAGCCTGCCCAACCATACCCGCCATGTGCCAGATATTTGGTGCGTCGAAATCGGCGATAAAAACTATCACGCCGATATTCGCGGCGAACGCGGGCTGCGCACCATCGTCATGGATGACGACACGGACAAAGCCGCAATCGAAATGGAAGTGCTGATCAATTGGGTGCCGGGGCAGCCTCTGGTCCGGGCGCTGATCGATAATAAACCACTGAATTTCCGCGCTGATCGCAGCCCAGAAGGCTACCGTGTGCGTCACCGCGGCTGTGCTTTCTGCGTCAAAGTCCGCACGCCGGAAGCCGCGCAGCTCGCCAAGCACATGCCGATCAAGGTGGCTGCCGATACGTCCAATCTACTGCTCTGCCCGATGCCCGGCGTGGTCGTGCGCGTGATGGTGGAAGAGGGCGATGTGGTCGAGGACGGCCAAGCCCTCGCCGTGGTCGAAGCCATGAAAATGGAAAACACACTCCGCGCCGAAAAACGCGCCAAAGTGTCCTCGATCAAGGCCGTGGCCGGCGATAACCTTGCCGTGGACGCTGTGATTATGGAATTTGAAGCGGTTTGATTGGTTTGGTTGTGGTTGCGTTCGCGCGGCCACGACCCCACATCCGTTTGAATGTCACCGCCCACCCATCCTGATGCTGTAGAGACCGAAGAACGCGGATTGCTTGAGCAGTTATCCGCCCTACGCGGGCTGGTGCCTTATGTGCTGCCGCCCGGTGATCTGTCGGCCAAGGTGAGGACCGCGCTGGCGATTTTCCTTGTTATCGTCAGCCAGTTTATTCTCGTCGGCGCGCCGTTCTTTCTCGGTCGGGCGCAAGACGCGGTGGCCGATGCGGCCGGGCGTGATGAGACGTTTGCGCAAGTCGGCCTATTCATCGCCTTCTTCGTTGTCGGTTATGGCGCGCTGCGATTGCTCTCGACACTGTTTTCCGAAGCCCGCGAATATGTCTTCGCCCCGGTTGCGCAGCAGGCGCAACGCAAAATCGCGACGAAGACGTTCGCGCATCTGCACCGTCTCTCCCTGCGCTACCATTTGGCCAAACGCACGGGCGGCCTGTCGCGCATTATCGAACGTGGTGTGCGGGCGATTGATTTCCTGTTCCGCTTTTTGCTGTTCAATATCGGGCCGACGCTACTCCAACTGGTGATCGCGGGCGCCGCCTTTGCGGTGGCTTATAATGGCTGGTTCGCGGTCATCGCGATCGTCGTGGTCGTTGCCTATGTAACCTTTACCGTGATGACGACGGAGTGGCGGCTGAAGTTCCGGCGCGAAATGAACAAGCGCGACACGGAAAGCTGGGCCCGCGCGGTGGACAGCCTGCTTAACTATGAAACGGTCAAATATTTCGACGCCGAACGTCGCGAGGTGAAACGCTACGACGTGGCGATGGAAGCCTATGCCAAGGCTGCGATCCGTTCGCGTACTTCGCTGGCGACCGTCAATATTGGACAAAGCCTGTTGATGAATGCCGGGATCGTGGCCAGCATGGTGCTGGCGGCGGCCTTTATTCTTGGCGGTGATATGAGCACGGGCGACATGCTGACGATCACGCTGGTTCTGAATCAGCTTTACCGCCCGCTCAATATTCTCGGCTTTGCTTACCGCGAGATCAAGCAGGCGCTCACGGACTTGGAGCGCATGTTCCAACTGCTCGAAGAACCGCCAGAAGTAATCGATGCGGAACAAGCGACGGACATTAAAAATGTGCGCGGACAGGTCGAATTCGACGCGGTCGATTTTCATTATGAGCCAGACCGCGAAATATTGCGCGGCCTGAGCTTCAAGGCGGAACCCGGTCAGACGGTCGCCGTTGTCGGCCCCACAGGGGCGGGCAAGTCGACCCTGTCGCGTATCCTCTACCGATTTTACGATATTGCGGGCGGCAGCGTACGGATCGATGGGCGCGATATTCGCGACATTACACAAGCGAGTTTGCGCGCTGCTATCGGCATGGTGCCGCAGGACACGGTGCTGTTTAACGACACGATTGGCTATAACATCGCCTATGCGCGCCCAGACGCCTCGCAGTCCGAGATCGAACAGGCCGCGCGCGATGCGCAGATTCACGACTTCATCGCTAGCCTACCGCTCGGCTATGACACGATGGTCGGCGAACGCGGGTTGAAGCTTTCAGGCGGGGAGAAGCAGCGCGTCGCGATCGCGCGGACCCTGCTCAAAAACCCGGCTATCCTTATTCTGGACGAAGCGACGAGCGCGCTGGATAGCGCAACAGAAGTCGACATTCAGGCAGCGCTTGGGCTTGCCAGTCAGGGCCGGACGACGTTGGTCGTGGCGCACAGATTGTCGACTATTCAGGATGCAGACCTGATCTTGGTTATGGATCAAGGGCAGATTGTAGAGCGCGGCACCCATGCTGAATTGCTAGCAAAGGCCGGGCTCTATGCGGATTTGTGGACCCGACAGGATACGACAGAGCTTGCCTAAATAGGGTCCTGATGCGTCAGGTCCTATGATCGGACCTTAGTCTGGGGCCTCTGCCCGGGCGATCTGCGCCGTTCGCCTGAAACTGAACGGCATGAGGCGGGTTTCGCCATTCTTCATCGTCATCTTCAATTCGGTTCGCAGCTTATCGTCACCGTCAAAGATCAAGACTAATCCCTTAAAGGTGAGAGTGTCTGCGTGAGCAGAGACAAGCTTGAACGAGACATAGTCATCCTTCTCTTCCCAGCCGGTCATGTCACCATACACATGCTTAAGTCGCATTTCCGGCCCGTCACCAAAATCATCGATGGTGAGGATTTCGGCAAAGTTGGGTTTGTCGTTTTTGCGCATTAGGAACATGCCATCTGCACGACCATCGTCCGCGATCAGCCAACATTCGGACACTTGGCCGCCCAAACCTTCGCCTTCCCAACAACCTTCCAGCCGGGGCGTGACATCAGTCCAAGACGTGTCCGCCGCCCATGTCGGAGACGACATGGCGCAGAGTGATAAAGCGAGACTTATCGAGCGGATCATATCGGTGTCCTATCCAACCACTTGCTGGATAGGGTAGCCGTTTAGGCCGCGTCTGACCAGATAGATGGGTTTAGAAGCGGCGCAAGTAAGCGAGCGAGACGGAATTCATGCCGCTCACATCATTATCATAACGCGTATAGTCAGCACGGATCGCATCGACTGGGGTCAGGCCGAACTCCATACCCGCGCCATAGGCAATCCCATCAAGCGTGGTCGAGGTCTTCTGCTCAGCCCCATTGATGCTAACGTCGTTGGAAAACTGGGTTGTATGATAACCGACCCGCGCATGGGCGGAGATATTCGGTGAGATCGGCATTCGCGCGACGGCGAATCCGGCGAGGGAATAATCGACGCTATCATTGAACTCGCCGACAAGGTTGGGTCCGGGTGGGTTGGCTTGGTTGAACGGGCTTTTCTCACCGATCACACCAATCGAGGCTTCGGCTTCTGCGCCAAAGATCGACCGGCTTTGATAGCCAACCCGACCTTGAACGCCCGCATAGGCTTCGTCGATATCGTACCAGACTGCGCCGAGTGTGCCGTACATATATTTCTGCTTCGGGGCCATGAAGCCATAGCCCCTCTGACCATATGTCGAGCCATGCGGCGATGTATGCGTCCCATAAGCATAAGGGCTTGGCGTTTGTGGCTGATAAGCCACGGGCTGCGACCCATAATGTTGCGATGAATAACCGCCTTGATGGGCTCCGGCTGGGTAGCCGTTTCCTGAATAAGCGGCGCCAGAATAGGCTGCCCCAGAATATGCATGTGGCGAGACCGCGTATGAGCCACCGCAAGGATTAGCGTGACAGGTCGGAGCGGGGATTGCGGGCGGTTGGTAGACAGGTGGCTGGTAGACGGGTGGCTGGTAAACAGGCGGTTGATATACGGGCGGCTGTTGGACAGCAGCACATGGATCGAGATTGCACGGCGATCCGTACCCTTGACCTTGGCCTTGCCAGACGCCGTAGCTTGACCCGTGACCATAGCTAGTGCCGGTATTGGCACCATAGCCATAACCGCTACCATTGAAGCTACACGCGCCGAGTGCGAGTCCAGAAATGCCAAGAATGAGAAGACGCATTGTCTTTTCCTTTTGTGTCAATTTGGGGACGGTTTGGCAGCTGACGCTTAAAGCGACGTTCAGAGGCATGGTTAATGAGATGTGAGCGCATGGCGTTGCGTGACCCTGCGGCTTCGCCTAACCGAAGGCCTATCCACTCAGTATGCGAAGGCTTATCCATGTCATTCAAAGGTCGAACTCTCATCATGTCCGGCGGGTCACGCGGGATCGGACTGGCGATTGCCAAAAAGATCGCGGCGGACGGGGCCAATATTGCGATCTGCGCCAAGACGGCTGAGCCGCATCCGAAACTGGCGGGTACAATCTACACAGCGGCCGAGGAGATCGAAGCGGCAGGCGGGCAGTGTCTGCCTATCGTTTGCGATATTCGCGACGAAGAGACGGTTAAGTTAGCGGTCGCTCAGACAGTGGAGCGTTTTGGCGGCATCGACATCCTCGTCAATAATGCGTCGGCGATCTCTCTCACGCCGACGACAGCCACACCGATGAAGCGGTTTGACCTGATGAACCAGGTCAATGCGCGCGGCACGTTTTTGATGAGCCAAGCTTGCCACCCACATTTGAAGACAGGCACGAACGCTCACATTCTAAACATTGCGCCGCCTTTGCTGATGGAGCCGCGCTGGTTTCGCAATCATGTGGCTTACACGATGGCGAAATACGGCATGAGCCTTTGCACGCTCGGCATGGCGGGTGAATTTGCCGGCGACGGTGTCGCCGTGAACTCGCTCTGGCCGATGACCTCGATCGACACAGCGGCTGTGCGTAATGTATTGGGCGGTGACAGTATGGCGAAGATGAGCCGTACGCCCGACATCATGTCTGACGCGGCCTATGAGGTCCTGTCGCGACCGTCCGCAGAGGCGACGGGCAATTTCTACATTGATGAGTTCGTTCTGGCCGAAGCGGGCGTCACCAACTTCGATCAATATAATCAACCCGGTTATGACGGTCCGCTCGCCGCGGATTTCTTTGTCTCGTCAGACATGGTTTCGCGCTCTGCCAGTCAGGTGCTCGAACATCCCGGATATAAGGAATAGTGCAATGACCACGAAGAATGCGCTCGAACCGACATCGGAACAGATCCGGGATTTCCTCGACAGTCATGAAGACGGTGCGCCGATCTACATGCTGAACCTGCTCAAGTTCAAAAAGACGTCGACTTATAAGGACTGCGAACAGGTCAGCGGGGCGGAGGCCTATGCTCGCTACGCCAAGGCTTTCGGCGCCATGCTAAGCGATCTCGGATTAGACGGTGTTGAGACGGTGTTCGGCGGGAAGGTTGACCGCTTCCTGATTGGCGCGGGCGCGGAAGAATGGGACGCGGTTGCTATCGTTCGCTATCCCGACAAAAAGAGCATGTTCGACGCGGTTAGCAACGAGACCTATCGCAGCTTTCACTTCCACAGGAAGGCCGGACTTGAGGGTCAGCTGTTGATCGCGTGTGACAGCTCCGGTGTTTTCTAGCCCGACTATTTTGGCGGCAAACTTTCCACATAGGCTTTAGCCTGACGGAGGTAGATCACGAGCCTGTCGTGATCACTGAGCATCGCATCAGGTATCAGCACATAGCCGCGCATAGTCGCTCCATGCGAGAGAAATGGCCCGCTATCATGCTCGGCGAAGAAATTGGCCATCCCGTCTGGCCCAAGCCGAAAGCCTATCTCCCCGTCTTTATTGACCAGTGAGAACATGTGTCCGTTGGTCGAGGTGTAAGGCATTGTCTTGCCCTTGCGGTCGATCTCCGGGCATCGCGCAACCACTGAGTCATAAATGGCCACCCGATTTTCATAGGTCATGTGAGCCTCCTCATATGCCGCTATACCTACCAGGATCGACAAAATTGGCAATTCTGCCGTATCTATGATGGGTCGATGAAGTTTGCTGTTACATTACCAAATCATGACGGCGATCTTGAGATGATTTAAAGCAGTTTACCTTGTGCGATTCAAAGCGACCTGCGTAGCTATGCGCAAGTAAGGGGCCTGCGCATGAAATATTTCTCAGCATCATTAGCGACGACGATAGCCACAGCGATAACTTTGGCCGGATGTGGCGGCGGCAGTGGCGGTACCTCTGGCGCAACGGGCGGTGCAACGAATAATGCGAACGTTGCGCCGACTGTGTCGAACGCTGTGGCCAATCAGAGCGCCAATGTTGGCAATGATTTTTCTTTCGACGCGACACAGAACGGTGTGACCTTCACAGATAGCAATGGCGACGCGTTGACGATCGCGGTCACATTCAGCGCAGATATCGGCCTATCTGCGACGGGCGGCAGCATCACGGGGGTTCCGAACCGCGCGGGGGACATTACGGTCACTTGTACGGCGACCGATCCATCTGGACTGAGCGCGACGGATAGTTTCGTCCTCTCAGTCGGAATTGATCAGGATGCAATCTTAGCGACCTTCGGCGCTAACATTGATCTGGAAGCGTTGGCAAACTACGCGAACCAGCCCGTGCCCGCCTATATTGGCGCTGCTCTGGTGAACGGCAATCCGGTTACGGATGCGGGCGCGACCTTGGGCCGAGTTTTGTTTTATGACGTCAATCTGTCGATCGACAATTCGGTCTCATGTTCATCCTGCCATGTTCAATCCAACGGGTTTTCCGATTTGGCGGTTGTCAGCGGCGGCGTTGGCGGTGGCGTGACTGGCCGCCATTCTATGCGCTTGATCAATGGCGGTTTCGGCCATGACGGTCCTGGCGGCGGTGCAACGACACAGTTCTGGGATCAACGCGCCGCAACACATGAGGATCAGGAAACGCAACCGATCCAAGACGCGAATGAGCACGGATTTTCAGGCCAGAACGGCGCGCCGGATTTTGACGATTTAATCGTAAAAATGCAGGGCCTCGATTATTATGATGAGCTGTTCCGTTTCATCTTCCTAGACCCCAATATAACCGAAGCGCGGATTGGTCAGGCGCTGGCGCAATTCACCAAATCGATCCAATCCTTCGATAGTAAATATGACGAAGGCCGCGCGGCGACGGGGAACGATAATGATCCGTTCCCGAATTTCACCGCGCAGGAAAATCAGGGTAAGAATAATTTCCGCGGGCAGGGCACCGGGCTGAATTGTGCGGCTTGTCACCAGCCGCCCGAGTTCACGATCCAGACCGGAAATAATCGCGGCCATAACGGCGTGGTCGGTGTGGCGAGTGACCCGCTCAGCTTCGACTTCACCAATACGCGCGCGCCGTCGCTGCGGGATCTGGTCTCGACCAATGGCACGCTGAACGGGCCGCTAATGCATGATGGTTCGTTGCCGACGATCCGGGCCATGCTGGATCATTATAGCAATATTCCGACGCCGGGTGGCGAACCCGCGCGCACTGATTTCCTCGCCACGCTCGACGGTCGGTTGCGACAAGGTAATGCCGCGCGGCAATTTAATCTGACCAATGCCGAGAAAGCCGACATCGAAGCCTTCTTGCGTACCCTGTCCGGCACGACGGTTTACACAGACCCGAAATGGAGCGACCCGTTTTAGTGTGGCTGTGCTAGCCCGCCAGCATGTTTCGACCCATCATCTGCTGGTTGCTCGCCCTGTTCTTCCTTCTCGCTGGGCTCGCCCACTTCACAGCGACGGATAGCTTTGCCGCTATCGTCCCGCCGCCGCTGCCGTTCAAACATCAGATCGTGCAGCTGACAGGCGCGATGGAGCTAGTCTTTGCCATCGGCCTGATCATCCCGCGCTGGCGGCGGCTCACGGGCTGGCTGCTCTCAGCTTACCTACTCGCCGTCCTGCCCGCCAATATCTTCATGGCCCTTGAAGGCATGCCGCTCGGTTCGATGCAGAGTCCGGCGGCGCTGTGGTTTCGTGTATTCCTTCAGCTCCCATTGATCGCGCTCATCCTCTGGGCATGCGGAAGCCTCCAACGTTCATCCTGACGCCACTTTGCGCCCACGCGCTTCGGCCCTTTCAAGCCAACGCTCAAATGTCTCGGGTTTGTTTTTGCGAACCGGCGCGAAATAGAATTGTTTGACCGGCTTGAACCCCGAAAAGCCGAGCACTTGTCCCTTCATCTGGCGTAGCACGGGTGAGCCATATTTCAGCTTCAGATAAAATCCCGGCGTGTCCCCTGTGATTAAAACATCCGCGCTTCGCCCCGCGAGCAAACGATCCCAGAACGGGTCGTCTTTGTGATATTTAAACGCAAATCCGGGTAGGAAAACGCGGTCAAAAAACCCCTTGAGCAGAGCCGGTTGCGCGCCCCACCAGAGCGGGAAACCGACCACTAGATGATCGCAATCCGTGATGGCGGCCTGTGCCCGCACAAGATCAGGCTCTAACGGTTGTTCGCCGCGATAACCGACATGCAGAATCGGATCGAAATCCATATCGCGCAAATTCAGCCGCGTAACAGTGGCGCCGGACGTCTCTGCCGCCGCCAAATAACGATCCAACATCGCGCTGACCAATCGGTCGTTGCCCGGATGCCCGTCAATCGCAGTAATCTTCATCGTGTTTCCTTCTCGCGCGACATCTTCTATCTGTACTGTGACGATCTTTATACGAACAGCGCAGGAAACGCGCCTATGGTCCGTTTAAATAGTGACCCCTTCGCGAAAGCCCGTTCATGATCCGATCTGTCCCTTTATATCTCGCCGCCGCCACACTGGCGCTCGTCTCTGGGTTGGCTGTGTCCGCCGCACCGGATAGCGAGGCCGCCGCCTCTGATCCTGCCACTTCCAATTCCAAAGGCTGGGTCGAGATCACGCTGACGGATACGCAGCGCTGCTTCGCAACCAATGGCCTGCCCGATCACCCGACCGGCACCTTCCCGAACCGTGGCAATCCCAACGCGATTGAGGCGCAAGAGGTACGAGTTTGCACCCCGCTCCAGCCCGAAAAAGCGATGACCATCACGCCGATCCGCGGGACGATGGGTATTGCGATCAATGGCGTCGTCTTCCGTCCTAATACAGCAGGCTTCTATGACGCTGACGCGCCGCGCGGTCACAGCCCGGATGGCGACCGCAAATGGAGCCTCGATATTCACGGCGCGCCCGGCAAGCTCGGCCTCGACTTTAACAATGCCCATGTCGGCCCCGGCGGGCTTTATCATTATCACGGCATCGCCAATAGTTTGGTCGAAACGTCGGGCTCCAGCCTGATCGGTTTCGCCGGAGACGGCTACCCGATCCATTATATCGGCGAAGACGCGCAAGCAGGCTATGATCTGCGGTCCGGCACGCGCACCGATAGTTTCGGGGCGCTAACCCCCGGTCCGGGCGGCACCTATGACGGCACCTATAATGAGGATTATATCTATGTCGGCGGTGAGGGGCGGCTTGATCCTTGTAACGGGGGACAGCTCGACGGCCAATATGTTTACTTCGTCACCGATAGCTACCCCTTCGTGCCGCGCTGCCTGACCGGCAAAGTCAGTCCTGATTTCAACACGGCCAATCACCGCGAAGAGCGCGGCGAGCGGCGGCGCAGAGACACGGACCGGGCTGAGCGCTTCCGGGCCAGACGCGGCGGAACCGGCCGCCCACGCGGCAATTAGGCTGACGAGCGGATAGGCGTTCACGTCCAACCGGGCATCAAGGCCACGGCGACCCACCGCAATCCTTGAATAAGAACACGAGGCGCAGGCCCATCCCACGACCGGGATAGGAAAAATTACCGTTTCGTCGCCAGGCTAGGCCTGCGCCTTGGTGAATTCAGTCCGTCGCATGGGCCAGCGATGACGGCCCGCCATGAGCACACGCCATCCGGGCGATCATTCCAGCGCGGTCTTTCGAACCGTCCGGCGATATCGCTCGCGGTCGGGTAGGGGCGCATTCCGGTTCCCATAAGGGGCCTTAGAACTCGCTCACGCCACCCGCCGTCCAGCACAGGGTCCGGGGTCTGAGGCGATACGGGGCCGCGTAACCTCGCCCGCATCACCACGCAGGGACTGTCAGTCACCACGCACCCACCAAGCCCAACACAAAGGCAACGCACCTCCTCGTGTGGTTGGGAAAAGCAGGTTTATCACGGCTATTGTGAGCGGGGATGAGATTATCAGGAAGCGCAGCAAAATAGGCGTGTGGTAACGACGATAGAGAGGGCCGAACGCGCCCACAGCATTTTCACCGCTTCGAGCGAGAGCGAGGGGCGGTAGGTGAAAAGGCTTACTGCGCAACGCGCAGAGTGCCCGAAGGGGGCTTTTAATTTGTCGAACCGCCTCACTCTCGTCCGTCTCAAGCTGAATTGATTTCCATTACCATGGATTATGACGGGCAGCGAACGCACTAGACTAGCAAGATTAACTTCTAAACTAGCTACTCAAATCGTGGGAGAGAAGCATAACGGATTGGAGATTGTTGGTTTGAAAGTATTACGACAACCATTGCTTGAAGCAAGAATTTGCGCAACGATCTACTGATGAACTCAACAAGTGATATCGCAAGCGATAATCCCAATGAATGCGTGATTCCGTCGGAGATACCTGTCGAGGTTGCCGGACAATACAGGGCCAAAGGTGATGAACATGCTGAAAAATATATAGCTCAGTATGTGGCATCACAAGCGAGTGACGAAGAGATATTGAACGTCGAGTTAATAAAGACAGAAGTCGTTTCCGGGCAAAATTATGAAATATGGGATGTGGCAACCGATGTAAGACGATGGTGGGTTATAACTAACTTAACGAACCTTTATGCTCAGGATTTATTTAAAAGTTTAGACTACACTTTATCGTTCCATATCGGTTTGATGCTTAGAGTGGCGGAGAATAGCAGAAAGTCTATTGATACTATTGATGACCCATTTCTAGATATTTTTCGCCGGCTTCGCCAAGCAGAAGACGCATTTGATGCTTCTGTGGAACCAGAGGATTTTCAAAAAGTCGGACTTCTTCTTAGAGAAGCTCTTACAAGCTTCTCTCGACGTTACTCCGATTTCATTGAGCTTGCTGAAGGCGCTGCAAGGCCTAAAGCTAGCGATTTTAAAGGATGGATGAATACAGCTCTCGATTCACTTTGTTCTGGTGAAAAAAACAAAGAGTTACGGTCTCTTCTAAAAAATTCATGCGAGAAATTATGGGTAGCGGTCAATTGGATTACTCACGACAAGAACGCCTCTAAAACGGCGACTCTGATTGCGCTAGAACACACGAATACAGTGACTGGACATCTGCTGATCTTGCTAGAGCGTAATAAGATCGATTTGATCGAGCAATGCCCTAATTGCGCTTCAAGAAATCTACGAAGTTATTATGATTCAGAATTAGGGGATAGCGGTGACTATTACACGAGCTGTGGGAGTTGCGATTGGCTAAGCTCAGATGGCAGCTAAGAATCAATCATTTCCTCTTCCCAACCAACCCGTCCGCTAACGCTCCCGGCGACGCGTGATATTTGATCCGCCGGATCAAATATTTTCAGGCAGAGCCTGAAACTACGTGTCGTCCATCTTAAGCGCCGCGATAAATGCTTCCTGCGGGATTTCCACGCGGCCGAACTGGCGCATCCGCTTCTTCCCTTTTTTCTGCTTATCCAGCAGCTTCCGCTTCCGGGACGCGTCGCCGCCATAGCATTTGGCGGTCACGTCTTTGCGCATGGCGGCGATGGTTTCGCGGGCGATGACTTTGCCGCCAATGGCGGCTTGGACGGGGATTTTGAACAAATGACGCGGGATCAGGTCTTTGAGCCGTTCGCACATATGCCGGCCCCGGCTTTCCGCATTATTGCGGTGGACCAGCATGGAGAGCGCGTCGACGGGTTCACCGTTGACGAGGATGCTCATCTTGACGAGGTCGCCTTCGCGCACGCCAATGGCTTGATAGTCGAAAGACGCATAGCCTTTGGAGACTGATTTCAAGCGGTCATAGAAATCGAATACGACTTCATTGAGCGGTAGTTCATATTCCACCATGGCCCGCGAGCCGACATAGGTCAGGGCGGTCTGAACGCCGCGCCGGTCTTGGCAGAGTTTCAGGATGCCGCCGAGATAGTCATCCGGCGTCATGATGGTCGCCTTGATCCACGGCTCTTCAATATGTTCAATCGCCATCACGTCTGGCATGTCGGCGGGGTTGTGCAATTGCACCGGATCGCCCTTTTTCATGACCAGCGTATAGACGACGGACGGGGCGGTGGTAATCAGGTCGAGGTCGAACTCGCGCTCCAGCCGCTCTTGAATAATCTCTAGGTGCAGCAAGCCAAGGAAGCCGCAGCGGAAGCCAAAGCCAAGCGCGGCGGAGGTTTCCATTTCGTAGCTGAAGCTCGCATCGTTCAGGCGCAGGCGGCCCATCGCGTTGCGCAGATCTTCGAAATCGGCGGCGTCGACCGGGAAGATGCCGCAGAACACAACCGGCTGCGCGGGTTTAAAGCCGACAAGCGCGGTCTCCGTAGGGCGTTTATCCTCGGTGATCGTATCGCCGACGGCGGCGTCCGCGACTTCTTTGATCGATCCGGTGAAGAACCCAATCTCGCCGGGGCCGATGGATTTGGCGTCGGTCGGCTTGGGTTTGAACACGCCGACTTTATCGACGGTATAGCTCGCGCCCGTATTCATGGTGCGGATGCGCATGCCCTTGGTGATCGTGCCTTCGATCACGCGGAACAGCACGATCACGCCCATATAGGTATCGTACCACGCATCGACGAGCATCGCTTTGAGCGGCGCGTCCGGGTCGGCCTCCGCCGGCGGCGGCAGGCGCAGCGCGATGGCCTCCAGCACGTCTTCAATGCCGATGCCGTTCTTGGCAGAGCATTCGACCGCGTCGCTTGTGTCGAGGCCAATCACCTCTTCGATTTGCGCCTTCACGCGCTCCGGCTCCGCAGCGGGAAGATCGATCTTGTTGAGCACCGTGACGATTTCGTGGTCATGGTCGATGGCTTGATAGACATTGGCGAGGGTCTGGGCTTCGACGCCTTGGCTCGCATCGACGACGAGGATCGAGCCTTCGCATGCTGATAGTGAGCGTGAGACTTCATAGGCGAAGTCAACATGGCCCGGCGTGTCCATCAGGTTCAGAACATAGTCTTGACCATCTTTGGCGGTGTAATCGAGGCGCACGGTCTGTGCTTTAATCGTGATGCCGCGCTCTTTTTCGATGTCCATATTATCGAGCACTTGCTCGGACATTTCGCGGTCGGTCAGCCCGCCGCAATGGGCGATCAATCGGTCAGCCAGCGTGCTTTTCCCGTGGTCGATATGCGCCACAATGGAGAAGTTGCGGATCTTGCTTTGATCGGTTTTATTATCGGTGCTCATGGTTCTCGCGAGGTAGGGCCGAGTGGGGCCGGGCGCAAGCGGCTTGCGCGGTTTGCGCGCTAATGTCTCGCTGGCTTTTTCGAATAGGGGAGCTGTTTTCTCAGGATGAGGAAGAGCAGGGCGGAGGACAGGGCCGTAAACACGGAAAGACCATTATAAAGCAGAGAAGGGCTGAGGCTGATCACCTCAGACCGAACCAGGCTGAAGGTGATTTGCCAGACTCCAGCCATGAACAGGCCAAAATAGGCCCACACCATGAAGTGTTGATGGATGGTGACGTAGCCGCGCTTGCGTGTGCGTTTGAACTGCCAGATCGCCCACAAGCCCGCGCTCATCGTGATCAGGCTGACCAGCGCGAAAAAGTGGAATAGGTTCGGACCGCCGTCCAGCTCATACATAGAAAAGGCGCTGACGATGATGACGGCCATCATCACGGCCCAGATCCGCCCCAGCCAGCGATGCGTCTGATCCCCTTTGCGCCGCAATAGAATGATCGGGCCTAGGATGAGTGCGCCGAGCGCGCAGACAAAATGAAAGCTGCCGAGCCAATCATCCGTCCAGTAGGACCATGTTAGCCAGTCCTGCATGCCGCCTCCAATCATGACCCTTCGGTCTGATCGCTAACAGGAAAGCGAGAGCGTCACAACGCAACGGTGAGGCGCGGCTTAAGATGACAAATCCTGTCATCTGCCGACTAACAAGGTTTGTCACTGTTATGCCGCGCGGCGCCCGCGCAAATTCCCGTCACTTCTGGGAGTCTTTGAAAGGGCGAATATCATGAAAAAACTTATCCTCACCGCGGCTGTGCTGCCGCTCGTCGCAGCAGGCATCACGGGCTGCTCCGCCTCTGGCATCACCAAGGTCGCGCAAATGGCCGACCAAGCGCGCAAGGTTCAGAAAACCGCCGCGACGGTCGAGCAGGTCACGGGGCAAGATATGGGCATGATCGCCGATCCGCTTAACATGAAGGGCCGGGCCGAAGCGGCGGAGGCCGCAGCAACGGCTGAAACCGTTGCTGCGCTCGAAAATGCTGCGCCGATCAGTGCCGCGCCGATGGCCGTTGAGATGCGCAAAACCAGCGGCAAGACCAAGGTCCTGTCCATGCGGCCGAAGCTGGCTATCGTCGGCTATAATGTCGCCGCCTTCACCGAAGGCAAAGTCAAAGGCACAGCGCGCGGCGGCCTGTTCGGCAATAGCCAAGGCGCGTCCTCGACCATGGAATTGATCAGCTCGGGCATTGATGCGGGTCTAGTCCAGCGCGTCGCAGACGCTGCGTCCGACGATCTCGTCGCGCAGCTAACCGCCGCTGGTTTCGATGTGGTCGAGCCTTACGGCGTGTCCCAAGCGGCGAATAATAGCGTCATGAAAGCGGGCGCAGCGCCGATGATGCGCAAGCTGATGACCTATAAGGGCGAGAAGATGAATGCCATCGTCGCCGGACCATCCACTTACGGCTTCCGCGTGGTCAATAGTGGTGTCGCCAAAGGCGGTTTTGCGGGTCTGTCAGAAATTGGCGGCAACGCTCCGGCCAAGCTGGGCGCGGAACTGGATGCGGTTCTGGTTCAACCGACCATCGTGCTCGACTTCGCCAATATGAAAGCCAACCGAACCATCGGGACGAAAGCGACCTCATCCGCTGAGCTGGCTTTCTCGCTCGACCCGATGTCCTCTATTCAGGTCCATGCCTCCAAGGGCAAAGGCCTGAACTGGCTGACTTACGGAACCAAGAAAGGGGCCGCGTCCGACGCACCCTTTGCAATCCTCGGCGACAAGGACTCAAAGAGTAATTCTCTGGAACAAGGTCTCGGCGCGGCGCTCGGCATGGGCGTTCGCAATAAGAAGACCACGACCCAATCCGTGATCATCGACTCAGAGCGGTACGAAGCGCTCGCGCTCTCAGCGGCCAAAGGCTGGAACACAGCCTTCGTCGCCCAAGCCGTCGCAGCGCGCACCGCACAAAGCTGATCCCCTCAGCTGTTTGATGGCTTTTCATTGTCCACGGGGCGCAATTCCGGGACAATAGCCGGTCTCTCCGCAAGGGGAGGCCGGTTTTCTCCGGTTTTCTTATGTCTGCCGTTCCAGCAGCGCCTTAAAGTCCTCACGATCTCGTAGCGGATCGAGATCGTCGTCCGATTGAAGATGGGCGAGGCTATCTTCTGGTAGCGTGCCAGCCTTTTCACAATGCAGGAGCGCTCTCATCGCGTCTTCGGGTCGACCCTGTAGAGCGCGCAAACAAGCCGTATTGTAGAGGTCGTCTGGCTTAAGAGCCTTCAGTTGTTCCAGAATATTTTCAGCTTGGTTCAAATAGTCTGTGTTTTCGGTCAGTCGAAAAGCCTCCAGAAGTGCGATGCCCCAATTGTTGAAGGCGTCATGCATGTCCGGCTTAATCTCGACGGCTTTGGCATATTTGTCAAAGCTGTCGCAGAATAGGGCTTCGTCCTGCGTCTGCACGGCGAGGGTTTTTAGCGCGATGCCCCAATTGTTGAAGGCCTCATGCTTGTCTGGCTTGATCTCGACGGCCTTAGCATATTTCTCGAAGCTGTCTTGGAAC